>Ga0070707_100000477_pt1 | contig 39609 bp, 34 predicted proteins | sample KBSK5502metaG_FD_65468 | JGI IMG/M metagenome (GOLD analysis project Ga0070707, IMG submission 65468) | Corn, switchgrass and miscanthus rhizosphere microbial communities from Kellogg Biological Station, Michigan, USA - KBS K5-50-2 metaG | ecosystem: Host-associated > Plants > Roots >... | reverse complement strand
TGGTTTGAGACAGCGGTGCAGCGGGCGACCGACATCGTCATGGCATTTCCGATCCTGATCCTCGCGCTGACCATCACCGCGGTCCTGGGATCATCCGAAGGGAACCTCATCCTGGCGATTGCGGTCGTCCAGATCCCTCAAGCCAGCAGGGTGATCCGGTCGGCGGTCTTGCCCCTCCGCCGGGCCGAGTTCGTCGAGGCCGCGCGATCAGTGGGCGTCCGGGAAATGCGGGTCTTGTTCCGGCATGTGATGCCCCAGGTCATCTCGCCGTATCTGATTATCCTCACCGCCTCGATCAGCACGGGCATCCTGATCGAGTCGTCCTTGAGCTTTCTCGGACTCGGGACGCCACCGCCGGCGCCATCGTGGGGCGCGATGTTGTCCGGACCGACGCTGCAAAACGTGCAGCGGGCTCCGTGGAATGCGGTCTTCCCTGGGCTCGCCCTCAGCGTCACCGTGTTCAGCTTCAACATGCTCGGTGACGCCCTCCGCGACCTGCTCGATCCGCGGCTTCGCAGTTAGGCAGTGGCGAGGCCGCGGATTCCGGGGGAGTACGAGGTCGGGTCGGTCGCGCGCGAGCGGCCTCGGGCGCGGATCGCGTTCGGGCTTGGCGATGGCGGAGCCCACATCTTCCGCGCGCTGCGGAACGACGCCTTCCGCCCCTTCCTGGTGGCGCTCATCGCTTCGGGTCTCGGTCTGTGGATGCAGATGTTTGCGCTCGGATGGCTGGTGGTCCAGGTCGCGACCCAGGAAGGGCGAGCGCAGCAGGCGCCGTTCTACCTCGGGCTGGTCGGGCTGGCCCGTGCCGGCCCCGCGCTGCTGCTGGGGCCGCTTGGTGGGGCGTTCGCGGACCGGTTCCCGCGGCGTTCGATTCTGATGATCACCCAGGCGGTGGCCGCCGCCCTCGCGCTCGCACTCGCGGCACTGACGCTCGGGGGCGCCGTGGCGCTCTGGCCGATCTTGATCATCGCCGCGGCTTCCTCGGCGGCATGGGCGTTCGACATCCCGACCCGTCAATCGCTCGTGCCCAGTTTGGTTGGTGGGAAGGACCTGATGAGCGCGATCGGCCTCACGGCTGCGGCATCAAACGCCACGCAAATCCTCGGACCGGTGATTGCCGGACTGCTGCTTGCGACCACGAATGTAGCGACGTTGTTCACCGCAATTTGCGGATCGTTCCTCATGTGCGTAGCGCTGCTGCGGTTGGTTCCGCGCCAGGCGGTTCCGGCGTCGCCTACGCGTTCGGTGCGCGGCAGCCTTGCCGAGGGCTTTCGTTACATGCGCTCCAACTCGACCATTCGAAAGGTCCTGGCGGCGGAGCTCGTCGTTGCGTTCTTTGCTTGGCCGTACGTGCTGCTTGCCCCGGCGATCGTGCAGAACGATCTGCACGCTGGATCCTCAACCCTGTCCTTGCTCATGGCGGCGACCGGCGTTGGTGCACTTGTTGGGTCGCTTGCCGTGGCCAGCCTCGGCGCGCTCGCGCACGGGGCACGCGCACTCATCGGCCTTCAAGCCATCGTGGGCCTGGCACTCGTCGCCTTCGGGGCCCAGTCCCAGCTCGTCGGTGTCTTGGCGACAGGCCTGTTGATCGGTGCGGCGCTCATCGGTTTTGAGGGTCTGGCGAACGGACTGCTCCAGTCCGCCACGCCCAGCGAGCTGCGCGGTCGTGTCCTCAGTGCCCGCAGTCTGATCCTGACCGGCGTCATGCCCCTGGGGCAATTGGCTCTCGGGTCATCGGCTGCCGTGCGCGGAAGTACTCAGGAGGCTCTCCTGATCGGCGGCGGCGTCGTTGTGCTCGTAGCGTTCGCTGCCTATGCACGAAGATGAGTCCAGGTGCGCCGCAGGCCGCGCCAGTGGCAATCCCGTTGATGCGCGGTCACTCGGGCCTTCCGACTTGGAATCCGCGCGAATCGCGCACAGCTCGTCGACTCACGAAAGTGTCCAAGTTGCGGACGCGTCGTACAGGACATCGTGCGCCACCAGGGAAAGCACCGCAACGGAAAACACTCGGGCCCATTGCTTGATGCGGACGATCCCGCTGCGCAGCAGCACTTACGCGCGCGTGCCTAACGCTGGTCGACGGTGATCCCAGGAGCTAGCGCGGACAACTTTCTTGTCGAAGGACTGACCTCAACGCACTCTTCGGTCGAGGCTTGGAGCACCAGTCGCCTGCCCTTTGAACCGAACAAGGTCGCGGCTCGGCCCTGGCTTCCGGTGTTCCGGTCGCAGCTGCGCGATGCGCTCGCTGGCCTGATCGCCACGGAGGGCGAGATGCTCGTGTCCGAGTTCGCGACCGATGAGCTGCATCTCTTCGATGTCGAGAACGTGCTCCTGTACAACGTCGGGCTAGATGCGTTCCGATCTTCGGGACGTGATGGCGTTCGCTTTCAACGGCGGGAGTGGGAGTCCGCGCCGCACGGCTTGCAGGGCGCGCACTGCTACCACCGGTACGTGACCGGGGCGGCCGCGACAGGCGTAGCGCAATCGTCAGGTGTGGTCCTCGCGCGCTGGAGGGGTGTCCCTTGCGATGCCTTCGCGCGGGAGGCGAGCGCGTCGGTCGGCTGGCTGACCATGCGCACCGCCGAGGCAGAGGTGTTTGGTCCGGCACGTCCAGGTGCCCGCTTCGAGATCCGGTTGACGCTACAGGTGCCTCGTGAGGCCACTGCCTCGGCCGTGCAGCTGCTCAAACCTTTGCTCGACGGCGTGATCTCCGCGTTCCATGACTACGTGGGCCCCGACCTTGATCGGATGAGCCTGCGCCTGGCCGAAGCGCTACGCGAAGAGCAGTCCCGGGTCCGATCTCTCCTCGTTGGATCCGGTCTCGCGGTCCTCGGGCCGAGGCGCGTGATCGCCGGGTGGGGCGAGGGAACCCAGTGGAATCCAGCGGATGACCTCTGCACCTCGGGATCGCTGGTCATCGAGCGAGGCGCTTCCCAGGGATGGCTTCTCTCGGGAGAGATCGCGGAATCGGTCTAAGCCGCGGTTGACCGAGCGGGGCCGGCATCCAAGTGCGAACATGGCGGCCGTGAACCCGCCACGCATCGTCCGCTTCGAGATCAACAGCATCCCGCGTCCGAAGCCCATGGGCTTCCTCGACCCGACCCCGAACCTCGTGGCCACCTTCGACAACGGGGACCGCAAAGAGCTGATGTCCGCCGTCTACGTGGACGAGTGGGTACCGGCGGAAGGCGAGCTGATCGGACTCACCGAGGATGAGGCCCGAGCATTCCTCCAACGCAAAGACGCCGAGTACCTGCGCCGCTCTTGAGCGTGCGCTAAGGGCCGACGCGTCTGCCTTGAGGACGGTCACGATCCAGAAGACCCGGTAGTGCTCCATCCCATTGGGCGCCCTCGAGAGTGGGTCTATGGACTTCGCTCTCGGTATCGTTGCAGTTGGCTTATTGCCGACCAAACGCGTAGGTCGAAATCGCTGGAAGTCGCGATGCCGCGATCGCGAACCACTGGGCGCCCGAGCGCCGCTTACCTAAGGTCCCGGGTCGTGCCGGTACGCTTGGATGAGTAAGGAAGGTAGTTAGGACGTATGGGTTACGAGATTTGGGAGCGGTTTGAGCGGGCATTCATCCATGATTTCGACACGGAGGATCAGGCGCTTGCCTTCCTGCACGAGATGGTTCGCGCGCTGAGCTTCGATGACGCAGCGGCGATGCTCGACCGCTTCCAGCTCGTCGAGGTCAGCAACAACGGCAACAGCACCGAAGTGAAGTTCGTCGGCAAGGCGCTCATGCCGGTCGTCGCCGGCAAGCCTGCGTTCGCCTCCTAGAGCTCACTTGCGCAGCGAGGTCGTCTCCTTCCGGTCAAAGATCCGTCCTCGCTTCACCACCGGATGGCCGTCGTTGCTCACTAGCTCCTCGCGGATGATCCGCGGGTAGTCGTGCTAAGGGGCCCAGTGAAGGTCCCACCTCGCGCTCGTCCTAATCGATGCCGGGCCTCTGTCGCTACGGCACAGTGAACGGCGCGGACGCGCTGACGTTCTGGCTACCCAACGCGCAGGTGACAGTGTTCGTGCCGGTGCCCGCCGACGTGTTCGAAGTGGTCGAATACGTCCACGAAACCACGCCATCGGCACCGGCCGTCACGCTGGCCTGCACACCCTGTGCGCTGCTGAAGTTCCCTGAAGGGAATCGCACGCGGACCGTGCAGGTTGCCCCGACCTGCGTTGACGCCGCGATCGCTCCCCAATCGGAGCGCGTGATGGTTACCGACAGCGGGGCCGCGCCCGGCGGCGGTGTCGGTGACGGTCCGGGCGGTGAACCCGGCGGGGGAGCTGGCGCGGATCCGTCCGGGTTGAGAACCGTCACGATCCAGAAGACCCCGTAGTCCTCCATCCATTGGGCGCCCTCGATCAGCGGCCGGATCGCGAGCTGGTAGGTCCCCGGTGTCGTCGGCGCGACGACGGCAAATTGGAACCACGCGATCTGCCCGGGAGCCACATAGTCGGCTGGCTGCACCGCGACGCGGTTGAAGCGCGGCCAACCCGTGCTCGGCGAGCCCGCGGTGCCGTCACCCCCGAGCCGACTCGGCTGGTCCTGCCCGGGGACCGGGTTCCAGGTGCCCAGGTAGGCCACCTCGCCCAGTCGTCCGGCAACCCAGCCGCGCGATCCGGAGTTGTAGTACGCGACCACGCCGGTTGCTGTGTCGCCCGGGCACAGCGACTGATAACCACTCTGCCCGTACCAGGCAGCGTGGAAGCCGTCGATCCCTGCGGGAACCGAGCCCGGTGGCGGGATGCCCGGGCCAATCGCACTGTGGCAGACCGATGTGACCGTGTTGAAGCGCACGTCAAGCAGCGGATGCAGCTCGATGCCGTTGGGCGCGACACCGGTCTGGCCGTGGAGGAAGTCGAAGAAGCCGACGCCCGTGACCGTCACGGGAAGGTTGGCGCTCTTGAAGCTGCTCGTCGGAGTGAGCTGCGCGTCGAGCTTCGCGCGGGCGGTCTGGATGCCCGAGGCCAGCGGACTGCCGGGCCCGACGCAACCGATGTCAGCGCTCTCGACGATCATCGTCCGGCTCCCGTCGCTGAGCACGACGTGGTAGTCCGCGTCACTCTCGAGCTTATACAAGGTCAGCGTCGCGGTGATCGAGTACACCGTCGTCTCGGTCGGCGCGATCCGGTTGTTCGCCGGCAGCGACGCCGGCTTGGGCAGGCCGGTCAGATCCGCGATCGTGGACGGCACCACGTGGCCGAGGTCGATCGCGCTGGCATCGGCGTCGGTGCCCGTCTTCACCGACCACCGCTCAACGCCGCAGGCCCCTCCCGCGTCCTCGTCGAAGGGCGCCGACGGGATCAGTCCAGTCAGCATCCCGACGCTCAGAGCAACTGCGGCGATCCTGATGAAACCGCGCCTTTTCATCGAGCGGCTGCCTGGGGCCCGGTAGCCTTCATGGCCCAGGATTCAGCGCCCAAGGGGCGGACCTTGGATCGGTCGCATGACGTGTCGCTTCGAGACTTCGTGCCATCAGTTCCGTAGATCCGAGATCGCAACCGCGAGCAGTAGCGCTGGGCCTCTCGCGATCAAGCGTCATCGGGTGGCTCCCGCAGCATGTCGACGAACAAGCTGGTCCCCACGATGCCAAGCGGTGACTCAAGGAGTTCCATCTTCTGGAGTTCCTGGCGAACGAGTATCCGGAAGGCGACGCTGCCGAGATCAAAATGCGAGCGGCCGTTGTAGAGAGCCGCGCCGGGCTTGAGCTCCTTGCCATGCACGGTCTCGGAGCGGAACGCATAGAAGGTGTGCGCCCACCACCCTTGCTCGTTGAGCACAACTGGTTGCCCATCAATGGTCTTCGTCACCATCAGGTCGTCAGGTGTGGCGAGACGCCTCGCGATCGCGTTGGCGAACGCCATCTTGCTCGAGCGATTGTCGGTCAGCGTATCGAAGGCGGTCTGCAGCAGCACGAAAGGAACATACGAGTTCTGCTCGTCGTCATCGACATTCGCCCAGAAGTACCACTCCAGTGCTCGAACGAGCATGCGCTGGCGCTTAGTCGGCTCATCGATTCGCACCAGCTCGTCCGCCGCAACGCGAAGTGCAGCCTCCGCGATGTCCAGCTCGGCCTTCGACGAGATGAATGTCGGTCTCGTGAACCACGCCTTGCGGATGTCGAGGCCGCCGCTCGTGAGCTTTCCTGACATGATCGCGATGCCGAAGCTGCCTTCCTGGTAGCGCTGACCGATCGGCACAAAGCAGTTCGACGGCGCGCGCTGAAACTGAGTCGGCGCCTGCGCCAAGGCGCCGAGCACCCGCAGCTGCCGAGCCACGCCGATGAATTCGTCGTCCGTGAGTTCGGCCGCCAAGACCCTGTCCGCGTGGCGCAGGAAGGTGACCGGCGCGCTCGGGTGTTGCCCACTCCGGTCCGCGTGAAGCTCGACGTACGCCGCGCACATAGCGTCAGCGAACGCGCGGTCGTGGCCCGCGAGTTCACCGAGTCCGGTCTCTTTCGGTAAGAGCGTGAGCGCACCGAATGTCTCGGGCCTGTCGACCCGTAGCCATGGCAGGAACGTCAGCTGGGGCATTGCCCGTCGTTTCTATCGCGCCGCGATGTCATCGTCACGTTGATCGGGCGGCTTAGCGTCACGTCGCTGCTCGTATCTTGCCACCGCCCGGTGCCCGCTCGAGCAGCCAGTTGACGAGAGCGAGGCGCACGTACCGATAGAGGTCGCGAAGCCGGTCGCTGTCCTCCAACGATCCTGGAACGAACGCGGGCCAGACCGCGTCCGAGTCGAGCAGACCGCCGTGCGCGGGCCGTGAACGCAACTCGTAGAACTCGAAGTACAGCCGCCTTGCCGCGATCGCATCGTCGGACACGAGGTGCGCCGCGAGAAAGTCAACGAACTTGGCCGTTGGCCCGCGAATCTCCTTGTCGCACTTCTCGCAGCGCGCACCTGGAGGCTCGCCCTCGGTCATCGCCTCGACGGTCGCGCCTAGTGCGACGGCGGCGGCCGAGCCCGAGTAGTGACCCGCAACGGCGGTGGCGTAGTGGAACCAGTAGGCGGCCCGGTCCAGGCGAAGGGATTCCACGAGAGGGAGGGCCTCCATCGACCGAACCAAGCCATCGATCGGCTCGGGGAGGGTGAACTGGTCGCGGGTTGCGGGATCGAGGGTGCCGATCCGTCCGTAGTACGTCTCGGCGTCGATGCGAGGGACTTGCGGCACGTCCTCATCCGAAAGAGCGTCCCGATCGATGAGGAAGTCCTCTAGCCAATAGCCCGCTTGCAGGAAACGCGACTGAAGCCGGCCGCCTTCGTCGGGGACCAACACCCAATGGTGACGCGAGCGGATGTCTGCCACATCGAGGTTCCCACGGACGAGCAGGTTGAGTCGTTTGCCCCATCGCGTCCCTGCGGCTAAGCGCCGTCGAAGGTTGACCTCCCATTCCGGACTCGTCCGGTATGGGAACTGAAGCACAGCGGGGTGATCCGCAAGGAGGAACTCTGGCCTAGGCGCGGCTGCCGGAACTGGTCCGAGCTGTAGATGGTCCTGGTATCGCCAGACCCCCAGCATCGGTCTTCCCACGATTACGACGAACGCTCCGACACGCGGACCTGTCGTTGAAATCAAGGCCGACGCGATCTTCTCGGAGAGCGCGTCGAGCGCCGGTCGATCAAGCAGCGGGCCTGGCTTGACCTGGCTCATCGTTTTCAGGTCTTTGGAGAAGCCCAGGGTCAGGGCTTCCTCGCCGTGGCTAGGGAAGCCGATCTCGCGCGGCGTCTCCCATCGCGACGAGCCAAAGTGGCGGGTCAGGAGCTCGACGAGTTCCTCTACATCGACATCGCCGAGATGAAGCGCGGCCTGCAGCTCAGCCGGACTGACCGCGCTTGCGCCCTTGTCCGACACCAGAGAATTGTGCGCGGGGCGGGCAGCAACCCGCGCCATAGCGGTAGGTGCTTGGCCTAACCTTCGCCAGAACCGGGCTATCGAGCCAAGTCGCTGGGAGGGCAGATGGCGATAATCAGCCGCGAGGCGCGGCTGCCTGCACCCAAGAAGCCGGTCACGACGAAGAAGAAGCGCACCACGAGAGGCGCACTCATCAAAGGCATGTCGCGGCGGCTACCGAGCGAGATCCTCGATAACCCTGTCTTCGAGCAGCGGCTCCGAGCGCTCCTTCGCAAAGATGCCGGCATCTACGCCCTCTACGAGCACAACAAGCTCTACTACGTCGGTTTGACTCGCAACCTCTTCGGCAGGATTCGGTGGCACCTCAAGGACCGGCACGCCGGACGGTGGGATAGCTTCGTTGTCTTTCGGATCAAGCGCGTCGGTTACTTGAAGGACATCGAAACGTTGATCACGCGGATCATCGATGTCCCGGGCAATCGCCAGCGGGGCAACGTTCCGCGGGACGCTGACATCAATCGCCTGCTCAAGGGCATACTGCGCGACCACCGTCGCGAGATCCGCGCGATCGAGAAGGCGATCCACTAGCGGCCGAGCCCGCCGCGCTGGCGTCTCCATTTCTTGCCTTTGTCAAGTGGCCATAGCGCCGGCGAGGGTCGACGGTGCCGACGGACTGGAGTCTGAAGGTCCGGCGGGGCTAACCTGACCCGAGCAGAGTTGGGACGGGACTTCAAGTCCCCGTTTACCACCACCTCAGCAAGGGGACGCCTGATGCCGCGACGACGCTCTTCCGCGGTCGCGCCCGAACAGAAGAAGGTCGAGCAGTACGAGCACCGCGGAAAGAAGCGGGCCAACAACCCGCCAGTCGGTCTCGTCACGCCCGAGAGCGACCAAGACGCTCCGAAGAAAGCGTACGCGTACGACCCGCACCTAGATCCGCGGCTTGATTGGTCCGGCAAGGCCGAGCACAAGTCGTTCGAGGTTCCAACCGTCTCGCTCCACGTGCACGAGCGCATCGACCCCCGCACCATCCTCGAGGCAGTCAGGCGCAAGGAGACTGGCCCGATTCAAGCGTCTCTCTTCGACCAGCCCTCGGAGAATCCGCCGCTGCGTGAGGCGCTCGACTTCTATAAGCATCCCCATGGATGGTCGAATCGCCTCATTGCTGGCGACTCGTTGCTCGCCATGAACTCCCTTCTCGAGAAGGAGGGTCTCGCGGATCAGGTCCAGACGATCTACATCGATCCGCCGTATGGCGTGCGATACGGCTCGAACTTCCAACCCTTCGTCAACCAGCGGGATGTCCGGGACGGACGAGACACGGATCTCACGCGCGAACCCGAGATGATTCGCGCGTTCCGGGACACGTGGGAGCTTGATCTCCACTCGTACCTGACCTACCTCCGCGACCGGCTCCTGCTCGCGCGGAGTCTCCTGCACCCCACAGGCTCGGTCTTCGTGCAGATCGGGGTAGACAACCTCCACCACGTCCGTGAGGTGATGGACGAGGTCTTCCGCGCCGAGAACTTTTGCGGCGTCATCGTGCTCCAGAAGACCAGCGGCCAGAGTTCCGAATTGTTGCCGTCCGTCGCTGACTACCTCCTCTGGTACGCGAAGGATCGCAATCAGGTGAAGTACCGGCAGCTCTACCTCGACAAGGAGTTCGGCGGAGCGGGCGCCACGAACTACGAGTTCGTGCGGCTACCGGATAGAACCTACCGACGCATGAACGCTGAGGAGAAGGCAGATCCAGCGGCCCTGCCGGCCGGGGCCCGCATCTACCGTCGAAGCCCGCTCACGTCTCAGGGATTCAGGCAGAACACAACCGTGCCGTACACGTTCAACGGCAAGACCTATCACCCAGGCGCGAACGGCAACTGGAAAACTACCGTCGAAGGTCTTGACCAGCTGGCCAAGCTGGACCGATTGGAAGCGTACGGCGAGACGCTGAGCTTCAGGCGGTTCATCGACGACTTTCCCGTCTTTCCGCTAACCAACGTCTGGGCGGATACGGCGACTGGTGGCTACACCGATCCGAAGATCTACGTAGTACAGACGAACACGAAGATTATCGCGAGATGCGTGCTCATGACGAGCGACCCTAGCGATCTCGTTCTCGATCCGACCTGTGGGTCGGGTACGACCGCGTACGTTGCTGAGCAATTCGGTCGAAGGTGGATCACGTGTGACACGTCGCGGGTCGCGGTCACGCTCGCAAAGCAACGTCTTATGACCGTCGTCTACGACTACTACCAGCTCGCTCACCCAGACGAGGGTGTTGCGAGCGGTTTTCGGTACAGAACGATTCCCCACGTGATGCTGGGCGCGCTGGCGAACAGCGAGCCCACGAGCGAGGAGCAGTTGCACGATCAGCCGCTGCCTGACAAATCGAAACTCCGCGTCTCGGGACCGTTCACCGTAGAGGCGGTTCCGGCGCCCGTGGTGCGACCGGTCGAGGAGTTACCAGAGGAGCCGGCGGATGACGCCTCGATAGCCAGAACCGGGCTGACTCTTCGTCAGTCAGAGTGGCGAACACACATCGCGCGCGCTGGGATCCGCGGACGCGGCGGCGCCAAAATCGAGTTCTCGCGCGTGGAGCCGCAAGGCGGCACCCGCTACCTGAACGCGCTCGCTGAAACGAAGGATGAGAAGCCTCAGACCGTCGCAATCTCCTTTGGGCCCGAATACGCGCCGCTCGAGCAACGCCAAGTGGAACTCGCGTGGGAAGAGGCGCGTGGCCTTAGCCCGCGACCCGACATCCTCCTGTTCGCCGCGTTCCAGTTCGATCCCGAGGCCGCGAAAGACATCGACGAACTGGATCCGAAAAAGACCGGCATGACTTTCCTGCGGGTTCAAATGGACTCCGACCTGCTCGTCGATGACCTGCGCAAGAAGAGCGCAGGTGATCACAGCTTCTGGCTCATCGGGCAGCCGGACGTTCAGCTGCAAAAGGTCGACGGCGGAAAGTACAAGGTCGAGGTCACGGGCTTCGACTACTACGACCCGAGAACGGGCTCGATCGACTCAGGCGATACGTCGAAGATCGCGATGTGGCTCCTCGACACTGACTACGACGGTCGGAGCCTCCTGCCGCGACAAGTCTTCTTCCCGATGGCTGGTGAGAAGGCCGGCTGGTCGAAGCTCGCGAAGGATCTGAAGGCGGTGGTCGATGAAGACCTGCTCGAGGCGTACCGCGGCACGACCTCACTTCCCTTCGAGCCGGGTGCGCACAAGCGTGCGGCGGTGAAGATCGTTGATGACCGCGGTATCGAGAGCCTGAAGCTGCTGGAGCTCGAGTAGTTGGCTAGCGCGACGATCGACCAGCTGATCATCAACTCTCCGTACGAGGAACCCAAGGAACACTGGGCGTACGACCCGGCCCTGCGCGTGTTCGAGCGAACCGAGGGCCGCCGGCCGGCGGGATTCATTCGGGCCTCGACCTCCTCGAAGTCGTTTGACGATCCCGGCATCTTTACGCCCCTCGAGCTTCCGAACCAGATGCGTCCCCGCGTGAAGGCGTGGCGCGAAGCCGGCTACCCGGGCGTCACGGGCATCACCAAGCGTCTCTTGGAACACTGGTACGACCCCCAGCAGCGCGGCGACCGACGCTTCTTCTTCTGTCAGCTCGAAGCCATCGAGACCCTGATCTGGCTCAGGGAAGCTTCTGCGGCCGAGCGACAAGGTATTGAGGTGCCGAGCGACGGCGGCGAGTTCACGCGCCACTGCGCGAAGATGGCCACTGGCTCGGGCAAGACGATCGTTATGGCGATGCTCATCGCGTGGCAGATCTTGAACAAGATCTCGTATCCCCAGGACAAGCGCTTCTCGAAGGCGATCCTCGCGGTGGCACCGGGCCTTACCGTGCGCAAGCGGCTCGAGGTGCTGCTGCCGAGCGAGCCGGGCAACTACTACGAGCTGTTCTCGATCATCCCGCCGGGCTTGGAGGACAAGCTCCGCCAGGGTCGGGTGTTGGTTCGCAACTGGCACGTGCTCGCACCCCTTAGCCCCATCGACGGGCCGAAGGTGGTGAAGAAGGGCGCCGAGAGCGATGAAGCCTTCACCCAGCGCGTGCTCGAGGACCTCGCCTCGACCCACGGGCTCATCGTCATCAACGACGAAGGGCATCACGCTTGGCGGGTACCTCCGAAGACGAGTGCACGCGAGGTGGGGAAGGACACCTTGGAGGAAGCGACGATTTGGGTGGGCGCGCTGGATCGTCTGCACAAGACCCGGGAGATCATCACCACGTACGACTTCTCCGCGACCCCGTTCGCGCCGACTGGCAAAGCAAGCGGCGAGGCGACGCTCTTCGAATGGGTCGTGAGCGACTTCGGTCTTAACGATGCGATCGAGTCGGGTCTCGTGAAGACGCCTCGGGTGGTGGTGCGGGACGACGGCAAGCTGAGCTCGGACTACAAGTCCCGGCTCTACCACATTTACAACGACCCCGAGGTGAAGTCAGATCTCGGTCGCCCCGCAAAGTCGCATGAGCCCTTGCCCGACCTCGTCGTGAACGCCTACATATTGCTCGGCAAGGACTGGCTCGAGACGAAGATGACATGGGCGGAGTCCGGGTATCCGACCCCGCCGGTCATGATCACGGTCGGGAACCGTACCGAGACCGCGGCCCGTGTCTACAACGCCCTGATGATCGGGAAGATCCACGGCATCGAAGACCTGAAGGATCCGACCCGCACCTTACACATCGACTCCAAGGTCCTCGAGGAGGCCGAGGCCCGTGACGAGATTGTCGAAGCGCTGCCCGCCCCGACGCTGGAAGCCGACACTGAGGAGGCCGCCGATGGCGACCCCGGAGTGGATCGGCCGAAGTCGAAGAAGGACCAGGCCGAATTCCTCCGCCTGATGGTGAACACGGTCGGTCAGCCCGGTCAGCCGGGGGCGAATGTGCAGTCCGTGATCTCGGTCGGAATGCTGACCGAGGGCTGGGACGCAAAAACGGTGACGCACATCATGGGTCTGCGCGCTTTCGACTCTCAGCTGCTGTGTGAGCAGGTCGTGGGCCGCGGCTTGCGCCGCACGTCGTACGAGCTCAATCCTGAAACCGGTCTGTTCGACCCCGAGTACGTGAACATCTTCGGCGTCCCATTCACCTTCCTGCCCCACGAGGGTGGCACCACGGTTCGCAAGCCCAGTGCACCGCCGATCCCGGTCTTCCCGGATCCGGCCAAGATCGCGTACGCGATGAGCTGGCCGAACGTGGTGCGCATCGATCGGGAGTACCGGCCCCGGCTGACATTGGACCTCGGGAAGATGAAGCCGCTGGTCCTCAACGCGAGCGACATCGCGATGAAGGCTCTGATGGCGCCGGTCCTCGCGGGCAAGGTGGACTTCGGCCGGCTCTCACCGATCGACTTGCAGGAGCTCGCGCGGCAGTTCCGGCTGCAGCGGATCATCTTCGAGACCGCGCGCGACGTGTACGACCAGCTCAAGCCGACTTGGAAGGGAACCCGGGAGAGCCTGCTGCCGCAGGTCATCGGCCTGGTCGAGAAGTTCCTCGGCAGCGATCGGCTCCAGATTCAACCCGCCATCTATGCCCAGGACGAACTCCGCCGACGGCTGATCATCACCTTGAACATGAACAAGGTCGTCCAGCACGTCTTCGAAGCGATCCACTTTGAGAACACCGAAGCGTTGGTCCCGGTCTTCGACACCGAACGGCCGATACGGGGGACCGGCGACATGGGTACCTGGTACTCGAAGAAGCCCCGCGAGCGCACCCTGAGGTCACACATCAACGTCTGCGTCTTCGACAGCAGCTGGGAAGCGACCGAGGCGATGCACCTTGACCTGAACCCGGCCGTGACCGCATGGGTGAAGAATGATCACCTCGGCTTCGAGATCACCTACGTCTTCAATGGCGTGGTCAAGAAGTACCGGCCTGACTTCCTGATCCGCCTTGCCAACGGAATCACCCTCGTGCTCGAGGTCAAGGGGCAGGACACGCAGGACAACCGCACCAAGCGGCAGTTCCTCGACGAATGGGTCCGGGCGGTCGATGCACACGGCGGTTTCGGCACCTGGGCGTGGGACGTTTCGCTCTCGCAGGACGATCTGCCGGACATCATCGCGAAGCATTGCCCGGCGACTGTTTCGGTCTAGAGGGCTGCCGATGAGCGTTCCCCGTCGTAGACTTCACGCCGTCGCCGAGGGCGTCGCGTTCTTCAACGAACTCGAAGGCGCCGTCGCGCCAGTGGTCCACGATGCCGCGCTCCAGTTGGCCGCCGGCACAGGCGTCAGCGTGTATGCCGGCTTTGAAAGGGACTTCGCGAATCACCTGGTTGCGCTGATCGACCTGATCACGGAACTGAGGGCGCGAAATGAGCATCTTGAGGTTCTTGAGGGCGAGATGACGAAAAGTTCCACCCGACCCAGTGCAGGAACCAACACCGGCGGAGCGGTACGTGATGCACGTAAGCGCGCGCTCCGCGACTTCTCCCCGTTGGCCTGGCTCTTAGGGCAACTGCTGATCAAAGGTGAGATCGGCGACGACGATGGATCAGTTAGCGCGCTGATCAGCTACCTGAAGAAACCGACTCCCTATCGTTAGCCCGACGCTCCAGCGACTCGAGCACCGCTCGGAGTCCCTCCTCAAGGAGGCCGGCCAGCTTCAAACTCGCAGACCAATCGCCGGCCGTGTCGTTGTCTCGCTCGGCTTGGACGATCTCAGCCTGAAGGGCCGCCGCCTTGCCCGAGAGTCGTCCCACGCGACTTCCATGCCAGACAATCGGCAGCGTCGGCAAGCGACGCCCTGAACGAAGGCTTCTTACTCGGCGCTGCCGACAACCCGCGAGACCAGGTCATCGCGAATCTCGCACCGCCCCCCCCAAGTGCTTCCGCGCGGGCCGTTCGAGCTGCAGATCACCTTCCGCGGCAGTCGGTCGAACTGGTACGAGGACTGGAAGGCGACCATCGATGGACTCGGAGCGATTTCGGACTCAACTCCACTAGCCATCACGCCGACGACTCGCGCATAACTCGGCTGGCCTTGCATCGGATACGCGATTCCGGCGTAGGGTTTCGGACGCTGGTTGGTGTCTGGCGCACCCAACAGCGGCCGGAGCCGGAGACAGGTCGCCGAAAAGGTCGCGTCTCGACGGGGACCTGACGGCTCGCGCGCGAGCTCGTCGTGGCGATCTCTCGGAGCACCGGCGCACGAACCAAGCCCAGAAAAGGCGCGCAGCGGAGTGCCGCTTGGTACAATAGAACGCACGTTCTCCGGATGCTTCCCGGGAGCTACTCCCGCCGGCGATGAACGAGAGATTCCCGGAGGCCGTCCGTGAGCGCGAAGAGCGAAACGAAGTGGGACGCGATGCTCTCCCACAGCAAGATCGACCTTGAGCGGGTCGCTGCTCTTGATGGCGAGCTGCGCAAGGCGATGTGCGGTGATTGCTCGCTGACGATCTGGCTCGACGACCGCGAGATCCAGGGCGGCAGCATCGTCGCGGCGATCAACGAAGGCCTCGAGACGAGTCGCCACGTCGTGCTCTGCCTCACCCCTAACTACTTCGCGAGCCGCTCAGGCTGGACGATCGCGGAGTGGCAGGCCGGGCTCTATGACGATCCCGCAGGACGCATGGATCGCGTCATTCCCGTGATGCTCGCCGATGTCCAGCTGCCGGCGCTGTTGCGTCACCTCGACACCATCGATCTCCGACCGCCGAAGAGGTCACGGCGTGCCTACGAGACCGAGTTCGCTCGACTCGTGCGGCGGATCTGCGCCCAGGGCCGCGCCTCGAGCGCGAGCGGAGGGCGCGAAGACCAGAGCACGATCGAGAGGGTGATCTCGACGCCGGGTCCTGACGCCGTGACCGAGGTGCTCGTGACCAACTTGCTCCCGGCGATCGACACGGCCGAGACGATTGTCGTAGCCAACATCGCGCCACGCCTCAACGCAGGCCTTCCGACGAGTCCTAGTTTTCCGTCCGAGTCTGGCCTCCAAGAGCTCGTCATCGAGGCGAAGCGACTTGCGAGCGACGCTCGCCGGTTCGCACCCGCTTTCCGCCGAGTTGGCAATCAGTTGATCAGCTTCGCCTCGCCCGCCACCAACCGAATCTTCGCGACGGTCGCCAATGCGCGCTCCTACCGGCACGAGCCGCTCGGGAGCTGGATCGACGATCCCGAGCGCCGCAAGGTGGTGGCGTCGTTGCTCAACACCGCCGTGCGCGATCGCGCCGCGGAGCTGCGCTTGGTGCGACACCCGAAGCATCCGCAACGCTTCTTCTTCGAGCGGCCGCTGGATCGAACTGAGCGCAAGATCAAGTGGCGCGGAACGGGCAAGCCGCTCACGGTCGTGCGTTCGCTGCTCGGTCGCGATGGGTCTGTGCGCTACTGGCTACATCGGGCCGTGGAGGTCGGTGTGGAGTTCCATGAGGAACGCGCATATCTGCGTATGCACCCGACGATCGTCCTCACCGTCGATGGAACGGTTCGACGTGTGCTGGGCGGCCCCGCGGTCGCTGCCTACGCGCGTGCGTATGTGACGAGGGAACGCAATGGGCACTTGCATCGCCACCTGCTCTATTGGATCTCGGTGTGGAGCGCCGGCACCGAGGCCGTGCAGGTGCCACTCGGCGACAGCGCTTTGATCTTCGATACCCGCCCGACCCAAGTCGAGCTGCCGTACGGCATCGCCCACGACCAGGTGAAGATCAAGGGTGCGAATCTCCAGGATGCATTCATCGAGACCCGACTGGGAGACGAGGTCGAGGACGAGATGGAACCGATCGAGGGCACCGACGAGCTCGTCGAGTTTGTCGAGGAGGAGATCAGCAACTCGATCAAGACCCAACCGGCAGGCACGCTTTGGGAGGTGCCTAATGAGCGCAACTGAGCGCATCGTCCTGCCAGAACGGCCAGCGAGCTTCACGGCTCAGCTCCTCGAGGAACCCCAGCTCGTCTTCGGTCGGGGCAATAGGCACATCGATCAGAAGACCGGTCTCGAGCTCTTCGGGCCCTTCACCATCGGGACGGGCAACGATCCGATGCTCTCGCAGCTCACCGTTGGCCTGGTCGGTCCGCGTAACCTCGTGCCGCACGCTCGCGCCTGGCTCAGCACGCTGCGTCACCCGATCACCAACAACGGCGAAGATCCATTCACGCGTCCGCCCTTTCCTGGCATCTCGCCCACAAGCAGCGTGCGTTGCGTCCTGGTGGAGGGCGACACGTTCAACCGGGTCTTCAAGGACACCGACCTCCTCGGCGCACTCAACGCCGACACGATCGACAAGCGCATCGAGGGCGTGACCAAGCTCTATCGCGAGGCGCTCGATCGCTTGGCCGTGTCCGAGCCCAAACCAGACGTGGTGCTGGTGCCGATCACGGAGGACACGTGGGAGCGCTGCGTGCGCGAGGAGGACCGTCTCCCCGCGACGACTCGGATGGAACTGGCTCGAGCGCGCCGCGACGCCGCGAAGGGCCAGATGCCGCTCGGTCTCTTCGGTACCGAGGACGATGAGTTCACGTTGGTTCACGACTTGCGCAGTGCCCTCAAGCGTGAAGGAATGCGCATCGGCATTCCGCTTCAGCTCATCCGCGAGAGCACGCTTCGACCCGACACCTTCAAGAAGCGCAGGCTTCAAGACTCGGCCACCGCGGCCTGGAACATCACGACCGCGATGTACTACAAAGCGGGCGGTCATCCCTGGCGGATGCCAGTGACCAACGCTGGCACGTGTTACGTGGGCATCGCCTTCTTCCAAGATCGGGCCACCACGAGCGGGATGCGCGCGAGCGTCGCGCAGATCTTTTCCGCCTCCGGCGAGGGCCTGGTAATGCGGGGCGACCCGTTCGACATTGTGCCGGGAGATTGGACGCCCCATCTCACTGCCGAGGGCGCGGAGCGCACGCTCCGCGGGCTGTTGAAGATCTACGAAGAGCAGCGCCTCGCGCCGCCCGAGCGGGTCGTCATTCACAAGACCTCACGCTTCACCGCGAACGAGGAGAACGGCTTCCGGGCCGCGCTCGGCAGCATCAAGAACGTCGACTTCGTCGCCATCGCGCCGCCCGAGCAAGGCAGCCTCCGCGCGCTGCGCTTCGGGGAGTACCCGGCGCTGCGGGGCACCACCCTGCGCCTCGAGTCCGAGCGGTGGCTCCTGTATACGAACGGCTACGTCCCGTACCTGCGCACGTACCCTGGCCCGCACGTCCCGCTGCCGATCGAGGTGCTCGAGATGCACGGGCTCACACCCGAGGACACCCTGCTGCGCGAGATCATGGTCCTGAGCAAGCTCAACTGGAACAGCGCGGCCTTCGCCAGCGCGCTCCCGATCACTCTGCTGTTCGCCAAGCGTGTGGGCGCGATCCTCGCCGAGTTGCCCCCGGGCGAGGGGCGCCACGAATACCGCTTCTACATGTGATCGCGGCGCGTCAGGTCTGTGCGGTCAGTCGTAGTACGGCGGTCTGATCCCCTCGCACGCGAAGTCGTGGCCGGGAAACGCCATGCGTTGGCAGTATTCGCATTCCTCGACGAACTCGTCAGTGTCCCGGAGCTGGTTGCACCCGAACCCGACCTCTGAAGACCCATCGTTGGTCCCTGGGTCGAGGACGCGCAGGTCTCCGCCATCGAGGACCTCAAAGTTGCGACCGTGTGTCCGCTCGTCGCTGAAAAGGTGCCACGGCTCGCCATCCGGGCGTACCGCGTAGACCAGCTCGTTGTTGTCCGGACACTCGTAGATCGCGAAGGGTGTCAGAACCTTGACGCTGGGTGGTGAAACCGCGATCGGCAGCCTGATGACGCGTTGGCTGCGGGGGCTCTTCACTGCCGCCCAGCGTACCGCTGCCCCGTCCTGGCAGATCGCCCCGCTCGTGCTAGGAAGCGCCCTCGCGGCGATTCGGTTGCGAGACCGCGAAACCCGCGCTAGCGAGTAGTCATGGGAAGGGGCAACCGCCGGGGTGTTCCACCGCAGGGTGATCCCGCCTGGAAGATCCCGCCCGACGCGGAGGCGCGCAAGCGTCTGCAGAGCCTCGGCGAGCGCCGACTGCGTGAGTTGCGAGCAGTGGCGGCCCTGCCCGTGGGGCCTGGACCGAAGCCTCTCGCAGGGCCGGTGCCGAGTAATAGCCCGGGGAGCCCTAGCCGCCCTTCGTCCGCGTCGCCCTTCGGCGGCGATCGAAGTTGACGCCGATCGCCTCGGCTGCCTCGACCAAATCCTCGTCGCGCAGGCGGCGGCGCAGCCGTCGTTGTCCGGCGTCGTCGAGCTTGAGGCTCGCGAAGAGCTCTTTGGCCGCCGCAGGACGGAACTTGAGTAGGGCAACGACGAGCTCGACCGGCGGTAGCGTCTCGCGCACGACCTCGAGCGGGCGGGCGCGTTTGAACACGACCACCGGTAGCGGGTCCACGTCGTAGCGTCCGACCCATCGGGCAGCGATCGCGACGAACGGCGGGACCTTGTGCTGCAACCGGTACGGCGCCAGGTCCTCCGGGGTAATCGAGTACATCGGTGGTCCAGGGAAGTCGGCAAGGATCGCCAGCATCTCTTCAGCCGTAGACGGCTCGGGCCCCCAGTTCTCGCTCTTCAGGAGTGCAGTTGCGGTGACGTACACCCGCGGATCGCCGGCCACCCGGCTCCGTCGGGTGAGGTGTTTCCGCCCGAGCTCGCGGACAACGCGCAGGGCTGTGGATGGCGACACTTCGGCGATCCACGCGATATCGCGGATGGCCAGCGGCCCTGGGGCGCTCGCCAGCGTCCAACGAACGCGTTCGCGAGCCCGTCCTACATATGCCATAAGCCGTTCGTTTTCGCTCCCGGTTCCTTTGCTGTGAAGGCGTTGCGGGCTAGCCTAGTCAGTAGAGAAACATCAAATTCCGCGACTAACTGGAGGCCGAGTGACACAGCCGAAGCGCAGAGCGGGCCGTCGCCGGGGACCGGGCGCGAACGTGCCGCAGGCCTCCGAGTCGTTCGTTGGCTGGGTCGATTTGGGCCCCAAGGGCGGGCGGATCGTCTACCGCAGCGGCTACGAGCGGGATGCCCTCCTCCTTCTCCGCATGGACCGGGTAGCCAGGCTGGTCGAGCGGAACGACCTGACGCCCCTCGAGCGAATGGACTTCGGGATCACCAGGTCGACCCCGAACCGGGTTTTCGCCCTCTCAGGTGACCATCTTTACACGCCGGACCTGCGCGTCCTTCTCCAGGACGGCTCAGAGGTCTTCGTCGAGGTTGGTCCGCACTCGAGGAAAACCGAGGCGGCCGAGGCGGCGAAGCTCGAAGAAGCGAAGGTCGAGGCAACGAAGGCTGGCGCGACGCTGATTGTGATGACCGATCGCAACATGCGGGGCTTCCGGCTCGAGAACGCACGTCGGCTGTTCGGCTCGCTCCATCCTGTTGCTTGTCCCGCCGAGCTCGAAGCCCGTCTGCGCGCGACCCTCTCCGGCAACGCGCGCCTCACCGCCGACGAGACGATCGAGCCGATCTGCGCCGAAGACCCGTCGGTCGGAGGCGACCTCGCCGAAGAGGTCTTCTGGGGCCTCATCGGCGATGCCGCCAGCACAGATTGTCTTGATTTCGATCTCGGCGAGAAGCGCATCGACGCCGCGAGTCGGTTCCGGCTGGCAACTGCGCCGATCCACGTGCGCTCGTACCTCGAGAGCCTCATCGACGGGTCGCACGTCGAACCAACCGATTGGGTAGCCGAGCGTGTAGGTCACGACGCGGAGCTCGTTGTGACCTCCGTCCTGAATCTTACGGACGAGGATCTCAAGGAATACCAGCGGCGGCTCGGCGTCGTCCGGGATCGCCAGATCGACCGCGCCCAGACTTGGGAGGAACTCGGCGCTCGCCACGGTGTGACCGCACGCTTTGCGCGGTACTGGTGGGACGAGTTCGAGGGTTATGGGGAGGTCGAGCTCCGCCCACATCAGCGTAAGCTAACCGGACCGCGGGTACCCGTAGCGATGCTCGAGCTTTTCGAGAGTCTTTTCCGCTCCTCGCGGACCCATCGCGTGAAGGCGATCCTCGATAGCGCATCGATGCGCGGGCTCGCGCGCGAGCTCGGGTGCCGAATGTCCTACGACCAAGCCAAGCGCTACGCCCGAGAGCTCGGGAAGAATCCGACGATTCTCGCCCGACGCACCGGGAAGAAGCGCGTGCCACTCGAGCCCGCCTTCGGTCCGGTGGATCGTTTCCGCGAGATCGTGATCCCACTCCAGGTGGTCCAAGTCGATGCCACGCCGGTGGATATCCAGACCCTCGGTCCCGATGAGGAGTCGCTCACGCAGAGGATCTGGATTCTCACCGCGGTCGATGTGGCCAGCCGCTGCTTCTGGGCGTGGCGCGTGTGCGAGCTCGAGCCGACGGAGATCGACTTTCTCAAACTCGTCCAGATGGGTATCCGGGACAAGGACGCGCTGGCGAAGGCGTACGGCGCGTACACGCCGTATCCCATTCAGGGCGTGCCGCAGCGAATCGTCACCGACCGTGGCTGGCCGTTCCTCGGCAAGACCACGAGCGTGCGGTTGACAGAGCGCGGGATCGTGCTCGAACAAGCCGCCCCGTACCGGCCGGAGATGAAGGGCGTCGTCGAGCGGCTATTCCGCACGATGAACGAGCGATTCATCCATCGCCTCCCCGGCACCACCAAGTCGAACCCGCAACTCAAGGGCGGGCGCGACGCGGCAGCGGAGGCCCGCGCGCACCGACTAACCGTCGCGAAGTTCAATCAGTACTACGGCCGCGCGATCATCGACGGCTACAGCGACGAAGTGCACAGCTCGCTGGGCTGCACGCCGCTGGAGAAATGGGACAAACTCGTCAAGCAGTGGGGCCGGGCGAGGCCGTGGCCGAGCGACCCGGCCTCAGCGCTGCTGCTTTCGCTCCTACCTCTCAAAGCGGGCGGGACTCGCCACCGTGAAGGCAGCGGCTATCAGTTCATGAACCGGATCTTCCGGCCGCTCAAGTCCGAGGCGCCGGACGTGGCGCTCGTGCTGTACGACCCCGACGATCTCAGAAGCATCGTGCTGGTCGATCCAGCAACCGGCGCCGTCTGCTGCGAAGCACAGGTCGTCGGCCTCGATTGCTCCGCGCCGATCGACGAAGAAACCCTCGCCGAACTCAACCGACCCGCGGTCGCCACTCGACCGCGCAAGGGTCGTGAGGCACTCAGCGACATCGTGGCGGAGGTCGAAGCGGGGAAGGCGACTTCGCGCCGGGGCGCGTCTCGTCACGCCAAGGCGCTCCGGGTCGTCAAGGAGAAGTCCCCAACAGCCGACGTGAACTCCGTCGGGATCGACGCCGAGATAACCGTGCCCGAGGAACCCCTCGAACTCGAGCTCGATGCACAGCCGGACTACGCCGCGTGAGTCAGCCAGCCGCGACGACGACAGGCACGTACCTTCCGATTCCGTTCGCCGTCCGCTGGCGGAAGGAACTCGATGACGCGATACGGCAGCGCGGATGGCACGTTCATGCCGCCGGGTCCCATCATGGCAAGTCAGCCGAGAACCGGCACTGCTACCTCGATCACATCCAGGCGGCTGCGAACGCCGGGCGTAACGAGCGACCTGTCGCGTTGGCGTGGGCGACGGACAACAAGCTCATCACGCGATCGATCGCGGAGTCCCTAGGCGGTCGTCTGTTCGCTGCGCAGCGGCACATCGAGCTTCGGGTTCCGGACGCGATCAAGCGTCTGAAGACCCAGCTCATCATCGTCAACAACGGTCACAACATGGACTGGCGGCAATGGAACGAGTTACTCACCCTCGATGACATCTGCTTCACGATGCACGGGATTCACGTAGGCGTCGTTCTGTCGGGCGTGCACCATGAGCTCGGCATCGTCAACCAACCGAAGCAACGCGAACTCGTCGAGCAGATCACTCAGCGCATCAAGTGCTACAAGCGGATTCCGGGTCACGACCGTGGCGAGGTCAAGGTGGCTCTCGAACTGATCATGACCCGCGACGATCCTGGATTGCTGCGACGCGGCGCCCTGAACCACGCCGGCCTCGTGTATGAGCTCTTAACTAGTCCGGCGCTCGATCCGACCCGCACCAAGCGCGTCGCGGCGGTTCACCTGTTCGAGATCGTCAGTCGAATGTCCGCCATCAGCGGGAAGCAGCCGCGGAGTTCGATGGAGCAGGTCGTTCGCGCCGCGTACGAGCACTACATGCAGAACCGCCTCGTGGTGCCGACGATGACCAACCCAGTTGCCGCACTGGCGGCGCTTGCGCAACAACCGTGATCGAACCGGAAGCGCTATTCGGCTCGTCATGGGAGGCCGTCATCCGGACATCCCGACTACCCCGCCCAGGCGAATCGCTCGCTGGCTACGTTCTCGCGCTCGATGATCTCAATCTACTGGACGCCGGGCGCGTGCTCCGACTGACTCGCCGGATCCAGAGTGGTCCCCGGAAGATCGGACGCCCCGGCTACTTCCTCAACGCGAGCACGATCGACCTCGCGGCCTTGAGTCCGATTGCCGGCGGCGTGGCCGTCGAGGAACTCGAACGGCTAACCGCGATCCCGCTGCTCCGCTGGCTCTACGGGTCAGCCGACAAGGTGGTTCGCCCGCATCCGACCTTCCGGATCTGTCCAACGTGCGCTCGCGAACGGCAGATTCCGCTGGTGTCGCTCTTCGCCGATGTCCTCGGCTGCGCTGAGCACTCGCTAGCCTTGGTCGCGCGTTGCGGGTCTGGATGCGAGTCGCCCATCGCGCCCTTCGTCGGCCAGGAGTTGCCGTTTACTTGTCACGAGATCGGCTGCGCACGTCGCTACGAGGACCTCGATACACGGGTGCTCACGGCTGAGGAGGTAGTCACGCTGCGCCAGCGTGTTGCCATCTACCAGGATCTCTTCGACTTCGCAGCCACCAGGCCGCATCCGATGACGGTGGCCACACTATCTCACGTGCTCCGGGGACTGATCAATACGACGATCTCTCCCGCACCGCTTCGCGCCCGCATCGGTCGGCGTCCCTCCCTAGCGCTCGTCGTGGAGCTGCTCGCGGCGACGGGTTCGACCGCCCGCGACCTCGACGCGCAGATGCGGGGACTCGCCCGACCGCAGACGGTGCGACCGACGCCGGGCCACAGCGGCTGTCCGAACCCGACGTGTGCCGCGAATTTGGGACACGCGAAGGTCAGGCCCCTGATGCGCTGTGCGCGTGAAAGCCAGTGCTGGACCTGCGGCACACGGTTCGCGCCGGATCGCGTCCTCTTCAGTTATGACGAGCAGCCCGGCTACCGCGCTGTGTTCGCTGTCCACAACCGGACGCGGCTCCTAGGTCATCAAGAGCGGTTGCGCGCCCTGTGCGATCGGTGGCTCGCGTCGGATCGTTCGATCACTCGCGAGGCAGCATTGCGACAAGCCGGCATCCGACCCAGCATCATCCCGCATCTTTCGGATCGGGCTGGGCTTTGCGCGATCGTCGACGCAGCGCAGGCGCGCCAGCGAGTGCTACGTATCCAGCGACAGGAAGCCGCAGTTACGAGCGTTGATCCTGCCAATGTCGATCTGCGGCAGCGAGTTGCGGTACTCGGACTAGCACACGCGGTCGGCGTGGCAGAAGCGTGCAAACGCGAGGGCATCCAGCGGTCGCGCTTCTACCGCTGGAAGGCTGCGTTCGATCGCGGTGGACTCCCGGCGCTTCAGGCGACATGTCCACGGAGCCTGACGAAACGGACCTCACCTTGATTATCAGCGACGAGAAGTCGCCAATCACCTCGCCGCGATGCGCGCTTCGACCGGCGGAATCAGGGCCTTTGGGTCGAGACCGCTCGACACCTGGTTCAAGCTTCGGTTCGCTGGCTTCGGCCGCGGTCTCCGTTCGCTGCAAACCGATCGCTTCCCTTCGCCCAAATCCCGCGCTACGGTATTTCGTGATGAGAGCAGCTCTCGCGATCGGCGCCTTCGACCAGACCACTGGGCAACCGGTGGTCCAGCGAGCCGTTGCTGCTCGCGCCGCAGTCCCGAAGGGGTCCGGCTAGGAAACCCCTAGTCGAGTCCCTGGGGGGAACCGAGGAGCGAGCGACGCAGGTCGCTCGCTCTTTTTTGTTCGACAACAGTCGGATCGATCCTTAACAATTGAAGACGGGAGCTAGAGATATGACGCATTAAGTGCCCGCGCCCTGGGGCGCTTTGAACGTCTGACCGTTCGACTTCGTGCTCAACGGGCTGACGCACTAAACGCCCCTCCACAGCGGACAGTTTTCGAACTACTGTCCGCGTATGCCAGGAGCGAGCCAAAGGGCTCCTGGTATTCGAAGCCTTTGACTAACCCGTCTCCGACATAGATTGCCTTGAAGATTGCCCGGTTCCACATCCGACGCAGATCGTCTCCTGCGTCTTGATACGCCTCGCGGCAGTTATCGAGAAACCTCAGCGCTTGGTCCAACACTTCGCGAGCCTTTTCCAGGCCCGCCTTTCCTACATTGACCTGACCCTTGATCTGAAGAAGCTCGGTCTCGATACGCCGCTGCTCGCTCTTCAGCAGATCCTCTGAAATCGCATCGTCGAAGTACAGGCGCATGAGCTTCGTTCGCTCGATCTCGAGCTGAGCGAAGCGCCGGGCGATTCTCGTGGCTTCTTTCGCCCGTCCACCCTCTTGAGCATCGATTTCGCGTTCGAGCTTCGCCGCCAGTTTCTGCCTGCCGTCATCACTAAGCCAGATCTGCCGATAAATAGGATCCCGAGCGGCACCGGTGGCCTCCGCTTCTGCGACCCCACCGCGTGAAGGCGACGGAGAAAGAGATCCATTACTCGACGATCGACACGAACGTCGGGATGGCCTTCAGCAACGTCGTCATGTACTTCATCATCCTCACCACGGCCCTCAGCCTGTTCAAGAACGGGAAGCACGACATACAAAGTGGTGCCGACGCGGCCCAGGCGCTGCAGCCGCTCGCCGGACAGTTCGCCGGCATCCTCTTCGCCGCGGGGATGATCGGTGCCGGGATCCTCGCGGTCCCGGTCCTTACCGGCGCCCCCGCGTACGCGCTCTCCGAGGTGTTCGGCTGGAAGCGGGGGTTGCATCACCGCTGGAACCAGGCAAAGCCGTACTACGCAGCGATCACCGCCTCGACCCTCATCGGCGTGGCGATCAACTTTGTCGGGATCAATCCGATCGACGCGCTCGTGGAGGTCTCGGTGTTGATGGGGGTCATCGCCCCGCCGCTCCTGGTGCTCCTGATGCTCTCGGCGCGGAACCCGAAGGTGATGGGCGAGCACACCATCGGGCCGGTGCTGACCACGCTCGGCTGGGTTGTCACCGCGGCGATGGTCCTGAATGTTGCCGCGCTCGCGTACACGTCGTTCTTCGCCGGACAGGGATCGGTAGTTCGGGAGAGCCCGTAGTTGTTCGTGGAACGGCACGACCTTCCGCGTCCCAATCCGGAGTGCCTTACCGGGCTCGGAGTACTCGGAAGATGCCGCGGATCGCTCGTGCGCCTCACGCAACCGCACCGCCTGGCGACTAGAAATTTGGCCGCCGGGTGACGACCGAGGTGGCCGTTTTCCCAGCTGCCGCCTGCGCTCGCCGCCCGGCGTCATGACTATCGCGTAGGTTCGAGTGACCGCCGGCGCTCGTCGGGCCGGCGACAATCGCGGCCCGACCCGTCCTCAGCGTGGACCATGATCCACCTGATCGAGATTCCGCGGTTGCGGTAACAGCGCGGTCTCAGCGCGTTGTTAGTTGCCCCTGTCGCCGAGGGAGCGCCTGCCCTCCACCCGCTCGCGACTCATGCCGCCGGTCTGCAGGAATTCGTGGTTCGGAGCGAGCTGCCCGGCTTCGCAATACGCCCACGCTCCGTCAAGAAGGAAGACGGGCGATGTACGCGTGTCCCGGTCCCGATGCTCACGCCGCTGACAGCGCCACTGGATTAGGCCCGCGCCCATCCCGTTGCCCACGTAGACAGGCATGCAATCAATGAGCCACGGGGAGTTCCAAGATGTTGGAAGTGGGGGTTGGTTCGCGTCGATCGAAAAGGCGTGCGAGAGGTTCCACTACAGCGTGAGGTCTGCGGGGCCGTCTCCAGGCGGACGGCGAAGACCCTGATGGTGGAAGACCGACGAACGACAACTACCCCGGCCTGCCACGTCCCGTTGCTCGCTCGACGGGCTAACGGTCTCTCCCGCCGTGGCGCACCACTTGCGTTGACTCCTCGCATTCTGGAATAGAGGAGAGCATCCGAATGGGCGACAGGAAGCAAGAGACCCTCACCAAGTACCTCGGTGACATGAAGGCGGTTGTGAGTCATGTGCACGCGGCCATGGAGCTACAGAAGGACGAGTTCAGGGACAGGCCCGCTGTGGCGCAGCCGATCGCGCGCATCACCCTGAGCCTCAAGCGCCAGGAGGACGCGATCGGGGCGCGTCTCGACGCGCTCGGCGGCAGCCCGACTCATCCGGTGAAAGAAATCGTCTCTGACGCGGCAGGCGTCGTTGCGGGCCTGTACAACAAAGTCCGCACCGAGGGTGCCGCGAAGGCTCTGCGGGACGACCACGTCGCTCTCAACCTCCTGTATGTGAGCTACACGACGCTCCATACGACTGCGCTCGCGCTCGGCGATACCGAGACCGCGGCGCTCGCGAAGCGCTCGCTCGTCGAGTGCGCGAAGTTCGTGACCGAGATCGATCACCTCGTCCCAGCGACCGTGTTTGCTGAGCTGCAGGACGACGGGCTCGGGCTGCTGGATGGCGCTGCGCCCGAGCAGACGCGATCCGCGATGCGCGAAGCGTGGATCGGCCCGGAGAACGCCGAGCGTGCAACGGGTAAAACGATCGCGGAGCACGCGACCTAGCCGTCTGACCATGATTATCTGAACGGCCGTTCGGCGGCCGACCGAGCGGTGGACCGAGACCGCCGCGGTATGATTTGCGCTCGATGAAGACGGGCGACGCCGCGACAACTCCGATCCCGAACGACCTCGTCGCGAGCGACCGCGGCCATGAAGTCCAGTACTACGAGCACAGCCACTTCTTGGTAAACCGTGTCGCCGATTTCCTGGCACCAGGGATCACCGCCGGCGAGGCGATCCTCGTCATCGCGACCAGGGCGCACGCCAAGCTCATCGACGAGGAGCTCCGCGCCCGCGGCATCGATCTCGACGCGGCGCGGCGCGATGGTTGGTTCGTCAGCCTCGACGCCGTCGAGACGCTTACGCAGGTGATGGTCGATGATCGGCCAGATCGCGAGCGGTTCGTCAGCATCGTCGGCGGGGCGATCGAACGAGCCCGCGGTCGGGCCAAGGCGCCGATCGTCCGCGCGTTCGGCGAGATGGTCGCCGTGCTGTGGGCCCGTGGCCGACCAAGCGCCGCGCTCGCGATGGAAGACCTGTGGAACGACCTGCTCGGTCACCACCCGTTCTCGCTGCTCTGCGGGTACAAGATGCCCGGCCTCGCAGAGACAGACGTTCAGCAAGTCACGGCGCGGCACACAGCGGCAGCTGCCGAGGACGGGACTGCACTCCCCAAGAAGTAGCTCTCGCGAACGCTCCGACTCCGTTCGCGGCGCAACCGGAACTCGGAAGCGCCGTAGTAGATCTGCTCGGAAGTTGCCTCCAGCAGCCCGTAAGCCTCAATACCCGTCGATCCCGGTCAAGTAGGATCAGGTCGTCGGGTTCATCGGCATCCATGTCAACGCGGACGAAGGACATCTGGAACGCGATCGGGTTGCCCACCGTATTCGCCGAGAAGGTGCCCGTTCTCCGCCAGTACATGCGCGGCTACGCGCGCGAGCCGACGGAGGTCTCGATTAGCGCATCGTTCCGGCTCCTCATCCGAGATGACGAGGCCGGAGTCAGTCGGCGCCTGGAAGAGCTCGTCCCGTATGGCGCGATGACGCATATCGCATCACGGGCGGGACGCGCGCACGCGCCGGGCGAGAACTCGCGGACAGACGCTAGCGACTTCCCGCTGTCGCCGGCCGGTCGGCCGACACACGGACGCGCTCGCTCGACCAGGCTTCGCCGGACACCCTTTCGGTCCGCCCGGACGCACCCTGCTCGAGAGGCGTTCCGCTGTCCTGGAGCTCGCGTTCGACCTCCGACGGGATCATTTCATCGAGCGTCATGACCGCCCTCGCGCACTCGTGCATGCCCTTCTCCGCGATGCCCGCGGTGTCCTGGTCGCCGAAAGCCCCCGCGGTCGTGTGCAGCATCGACCAGGAGACGTAACAGAGGCTCGTCGCGACAAGATCGTCGCGAAGCGCCTTCGCGACGCCCTCGGTCCCGGTCTTGTCGTAGAGTCCCGCGACCCCGACGGCAAAGCTCGCGACGGCGTCCTTCAGAGGGGCGGTCGGGCTTCCCCCCAGCTGATTGAGCCTCTCCTCGATCCGAGCGATCTGCTCGTCCAGCTCGCTCTCGATGTCCGCGATCCGAGACACCACCGCCGGACGGTCCTTGTATCCGTCGCGCTGGCGGGACATCGCCGTCTTGGTGTGGCCGACGACGGCCCGCATGTCGCCGAGGTACTTGGTAACGGTCTCCTGGCTTTTCTCGTCCATGTGTCACCTCCGGAGGAGGTCAGGGCAGGTCGCATACCGATCCGGAGCGGGAACGCCCCGAGAGCATGGATCCACGACCCTGCGCCTACTTGTTCGAAGCGAAGAGTGTCGTGTAGCCGAGACCGGCGACGGCGAGGAACATCGCGATGGTCGCAAGCCAGCCGAGGGTCGTCAGCAACGGTCCGATGGTCTGGTCTCCCATGACCCTCGTGTTCCGGGCCGCGAGCATGACGAGCACGAGAAGGGGCGGCGCCACCACGCCGTTCAGGATGGCGGTGTAGAAGAGGGCGTCGATGGGGTTGACGCCGGCGAAGTCGAGCGCCACGCCGATCGCCGTCGAGAGGACGATGACGGCGTAGAACGGTCGGGCCCGGCTCCAGTGCGTCGCCAGGCCGTAGCGCCAGCCGAACGCCTCGGCCATCGCGTACGCCGCCGATCCGGAGAGGACCGGGATCGCGAGGAGCGCCGCGCCGATCATCCCCGTGGCGAAAACGATCCCGGCGAGATCGCCCAGCAGCGGTTTCAGCGCCTCCGCGGCGTCCGCCGCGCTCTTGATGTCCGTGGTGCCGCTCTTGAAGAGGGTCAGCGCGGTCGCGAGGATGATGAAGTACATGATCAGGTTGGAGAACCCCATCCCGAGGTTCGTGTCGATCGCCGAATAGCGGATCTCCGCGGCCGAGGCCCCGCGCCGGGCGGCTCGGCTCGTGCGGCCCATTTCGATCTCCTCCTCGACCTCCTCGCTCGATTGCCAGAAGAAGAGGTACGGCGAGATCGTCGTCCCGAAGATGGCGACCAGCGTGGTGATGTACCGCGGGTCCGAGCTCAGGGTCGGCACCAGTGTGGCCTTCAGCGTCTCGGCGAGGTCTGGATGGACGATGACCGCGTCGACGACGTAAGCGAGCAGAGCCAGGGTCAACCACTTGAAGGTGTTCGCGATGAGCCGGTAGCTCCCGAACACCTGGAGCGCCAGGATCCCGATCGCCACGGGGACGATGAGCCAGGTCGCGTCGACGCCCGCGACGGCGTGCACCGCGTCGGCGACGGCACCGAGATCCGCCCCGACGTTGATCGTGTTCGCCACGAAAAGCATGACCACCGCGCCGTAGAGGACGGGCCGCGGGTAGTTCGCGCGCAGCACGCCGGCGAGACCCTGACCCGACACCATCCCGATGCGCGCGCAGATGTTCTGCACGGAGGCCATGAGCGGAAAGCTGAGGAGCGCCGTCCACAGCGTTGCGAGGCCGAGGGTCGCTCCCGCGACGGCATAGGTGCCGATCCCGCTCGGATCGTCGTCCGATGCGCCGGTGATGAAGCCCGGCCCGAGGATCTTGCCGGCCTTCTTGACCGGGTTCCTTTCGGCCGCGATCTCGGCGGCGGAGCCGCCCGTCGCGGCGCTCGGCTCCCTGTCTCGGATCACCCCAGCTCGGTGGCGGCGCACCCTAGGGCACGACGAACGCGATGGCGGCGCGGGCTTCCTGGCCGATGACGACCGTCAGCAGCCAGGGCCCGGATGCGGCCTCGCGCAGATCCAGGACGTACAGGCCCGGCTGGATCTCGCGGCTGACCAGGATGTCGTGGTGCTCGTGGCCCGGAGCGGTCCCCTGGTATGCGAGCAGCCCCGTGACCGGCTTCTTTTCGACCGGATCTCCCGAGCCGTCCGTCAGGAGCACCTCGGCCCGCTCGCCGCCAGGGACGGCGAAGCGGGTGATGCGGAGCGCGTACGGTCCGGCCGCGAGCCGCTCGGTCGCGGGGACCGGAGCGGCAGCGCGGACGGGAGCCGTCGAGGCTCCGAGCACGGGCGCGACCGCGACCACAAGGGCCGCGAACGCCGCGATCGACGCGGCGAGGCCGACGACCCGCGTGCGGAGGACCTCATTTCTCACTTGCCCGGGAACTTGTCGGGGAACTGCTTGACGATCGCCTCGGCGAGGGGGTCGGCGATCTTCTGGCTGTGGTTCGCCGCGGTCTCGATGTCGTCGAAGGACTTGTCGCTCTTCGTCGACTGATCCGTGATGAAGGCCGAGATGCCCGTGACGTGCGGGACGAGCAGGTCGGCCACGGCGCCCTTCGGGAGATTCGGGTTGGCGCCGGTGATGAAGGCGTCGAAGTCCTTGCGGTAACCGTCAAGGTCCGCCTTCGCCTTGTCCTGCATCGCTTGGTCCTTGGCCGCGACGCCCTTCGTGAGGTTCACGAAGAAACCGATGTGCTTGCGCCAGAGCTCGACGAACGTCGACTTGGCCGGGTCCCCGTAGACCGAGCCGATGGCGTTCGCGAGACCAACGGTGTTCTTGTCGAGCGTGGCCGCCGCCTGATCGAAGCCCGCGTTGTTGGCGCCGAGCGCGGCACCGGTCGCGAACGACGTCAGGTGGACGTGCTCGTCGAGCAGGAGGTCGAGCGCGACGCGGAGGTCGGCGGCCTTCGAGGCCGGATCGCCCGGGAACTTCTCGGGGAACTGCTTGGCGATCGCGCCCGAAAGGGGGTCCGCGATCTTCTGGCTGTGCCCGGCCGCGGTCATCGCCTTCTCCGGCCAGGTCGGGTCCTTCGCGGCTTGAGCGTCGATCATCGACTCGAGTCCTTTGACGTGGCTCACGAGAAGGTCGGCGACGGCGCCCTTCGGGAGGTTCGGGTTCGCGCCGGTGATGAAGGCGTCGAAGTCCTTGCGGTAGCCGTCGAGATCCGCGTCGGCCTTCGCTTTCCCGGCGGCGTCGTTCTTGGCTATCGCCTGCGTGTAGGCGACGAAGAAGCCGATGTGCTTCCGCCAAAGCTCGACGAACGTGGTCTTGGCGGCGTCGCCGTATGCCGCGCCGATGGCGTTGCCGAGCGCAAGGGTGTTCTTGTCGAGCGTCGCCGCGGCGGCGTTGAAGCCGGCGGTGTTGCCGATGAGCGCCTGATCGGTCGCCTGAGCGGTGATGTAGACGTGATCCATCAGCAGGAGGTTGAGACCGACGCGCAGGTCCGCCGCCTTGGTGGCGGAGGTCAAAGCGGCCCCCGAAGCGGAGGCCGAGGCGGAGGCGGAGGGCGAGGCTTTGGCGCTCGCGCTGGGTGCCGCCGAGCTCGATGCCCCGGTGGTCGCGGTGGGCGCGCTCGCGGAGGGGGCGGTCGCGCTGCCGGCAGGTCCGCAGGCCGCGGCGATGGCCACGACGATGGCGGGGAAAAGCTTGAGCCAGGCTCGTGTCATGTGAGATCTCCTTTTATTCATCGGTGCAATCAGCGTTCAGCGGGCGCGAGTGCTACCGAACGACGACCCGGGCGGTCATGTTGTTGTGACGGGAGCAGAAGTACGCGTACTCACCGGCTGTGCTGAACGTGAAAGAGAAGGTCCTGCCCTTGTCGGGCAGGGGACCGTCGAAACGACCGTCGGGCGCGAGGGAGTAGTTCCCCAGTTCGTCCTTCTTTGTCGACGTGCCGGACGTGACCGTGTGGAGGATCGCGTCGTCGTTCGTCCACGCCACGGTGGTCCCGGCGGCCACCTCGAGATCGGCCGGCTGGAACCGGAAAGAGATGATGCGCACTTCGGCCGAGCGGGCGCCGGCGCTTGGCGCGCTGGCGGTGGGCCTGCCTGCGGCGGGGGCAGCGCATGCGGACAGAGCGATGAACGGAACGAGGGCCAGGGGACCGAGACGGCTCCCGCGTATGCGAGCGGTCAGCCTGTGCAACGCGGTCAGGCCGTGCGGAGGGGTCGAACGAGATCGGTCGCTACCTCGGATCGCCGGGCGCCCCACAGTTGAACTCGGGGCGCCCGGGAGAGCGCAGTTCAAGCGGCCACAGTCATTGTCGATCGCGGGGCCATGGATCCGACGTACCGGGCGAGGTCGCGGCCACCAGGTGGAGGAAGTTGTCGCATTCGATCTCCTTGAACGCTCCGCTGAAGCGTGTTCACGAAGGCAATGCACGACCACGGCCACGCCACCGGAAGCTGGACGACCTCCCGGCGGAGGAGATCAAGCTTTAGCAGCGGTCCGGCCGGCCGCTCGTTCGGCGACCTCGATGACGGCGACGCTCGCGAGCCGCAGCAAGAGCCCGACGTGGTCGTCGCTCCACGCCCGAGGACGGTCGTCCATCACGCAGAGGCTCCCGACGGCCTCGCCGCATGGCATCACGAGCGGAACGCCGCAGTACGCGAGCACCTGACCGGACGTGACGTACGGGTTGCCCGCGACCGCCGGCTCCTTCCGAAGGTCGGGGATGACGACCGGGGCCTTGCGGGTCAGGGTGTACTGGCAGAACGACGCGGACGCCGGCAGCTCCCTCGCGGCGGCAATGGCATCGGGCAGGCCGAAGCAGCTCTTCAGGAACTGGCGGTCCTCCTCCAAGAAGGTCAGCAGCGCGATCCGCGCGGACAGCGCGATCTGTGCCACCTCGGTGAGCTGATCGAAGAACGGCTCCGCCGGCGTGTCCAGCATGCCGGTCACGCGGACGGCCGCTAAACGCCCGGGATCGCCGAGGGCGCCGCTGGGATCCACCAGCAGCGCGAGAGTGGTCAGCTCGTGGACCACGCTCGATCCCCGGCGCTGGCCGTCCAGCATCGCGTCCCGCGCGTGCTTCGCGATCTCGACGTATCCGTCCCTGATGCGCTCGAGGTCGCGGTCGGCGAGGTCCTCGATGTCCAGCAGCACGTCGTTCGCGGCGCTGGATGACCGCAGGAGCTCGTTCAGCTTCAGCTGCAGCGACCCCTGAGTGCGCTCCTGGGTGTGCTGGATCACGAAGAGCAGGAAGAACGTGATCACGGTCGTGACCACGGAGAATGCTCCGGCCAGGCGAGGATCGAAGTCGGTGAGCGGTCCGAGCGCGAGCCAGATCAGACCGACGACCCCGACGACGACGAAGCTCAAGGGATGCGCAGTCACACGGGACAGCCACATGGCGAAGCGTGCGAGCCGGGTGTAGCGATAGGCCGTCACCGGACGACTGCGGGCGAAAGCTTGAGTCGACGTCGGCCCGGAGCCAGGACCGCGCTGCGGCCTAGCCGGTGCCGCCGATCCGCTCGGTCGCGCGGTAACCGGAATGTGGGTCTCGCTCACGAAACCCATTCGCTCACGAAGCCGCGTCGCGCATGACGACCGGGGCTCGACGTGCGGCCGAGGGCGCATTGCAAAAATGCGCGGCGAAGCCTTCGGACGTCACGCGCAGGGTCAGGCCCCCACGTCGTGTTACCGGAGTGCCTCAGCCACTTCGCGCGTCGCGCCGGAGATGCTTTGTCGCCCGGACTCCATGCTCGGCCGAAGCAGCTTGTAGAACAACGCCAGCGCGATGAATGTCGACGGCCATTGGCCGACGAACAGCCCCGAGCCGCGGCGCCCGCCGAGGAAGAGCAGAGCGCTCGCGACGATGCTCGCCATGGCGAGAAGCCAATACACCTGGGCTGGCGCTCGTTCCATCGAGCTCATGAAGGCGTCCTTGCGGTCGGTCATGTCGTCCATCGCGTTTTCCCTTTCGCTCGCGCGCTTTAGCCGTCCTCATTGCACGGAGCGAGCCGTCGGATCTTCGAACTCTTCGGCGGTCTCACAACAGCGGCCAGGGCACCGCTCGGCAGGCAGAAGCATCCTTTCGCGGCGAGGAGCGCGAGCTGCTCGGGCACCGTCGCGAGCAGGACGTCTTGCTCAGAGCGGCCCCGCGACATCGGCATCGGGCTCGCGTGCCGGTAGCCCCTGCGACCGAGCTCGAGCACGAGCGCGTCATGCCGTTTCTTCAACGCGGGGAGCTTGCCGCGCCATCGATGGACCTCCGGATGCGCCTGATATCCAAGGCGACCGCCCTTGATCACGGCGGCGACCCCGTGGACCTCCGCGTGCTCACCGAGCAGATGCGACTTGCAGAGGAGCGAGGGGTCGACGTCCCACACGCGCACGGGACCGATGTTGCAGCAGCCGTGCCCTGGCTCGCGTTCGCCTCGCCGAGAAGATCAATGTCCGATCACGGATTCAGAGATCGGTAGCGTGAGGGTCTCGCCAGCGACGCGCCGGGGGACTGGCAGAAGCGCGGAGCGTGGCGACTGCGATCGACCGTGCTCCCGCCGCGCGGCGATGCGCCACCATGCGCCTCGATGATCCCGTGGGTGATCCAAAGGGCCAGGCCGAGGGCGGGCCGGGTCTGCGGTGCCCCGAGCTCTCTCCCCGCTTAGGTAACGGCGACGTTGCGAGGATCCCCATGGGAGAGGCACGCTCGATGCAATGACCCAATGGTCGCCACGTGGCGTGCGCGGCCGAGGGAGCACAGGAACGTGGACGTCATCCGGCGGAATAACATCATGCTGAGCGGCCCTGGCGGTCAGCCGATGCTGTTCGCGCACGGCTACGGTTGCGATCAATCGATGTGGCGGTTCGTCGCGCCGGCATTCGCGGATCGCTACAAGGTCGTCCTGTTTGATCATGTCGGCGCGGGTCGCTCCGATCTCTCCGCGTACGACCGGGTGAGATACGCGAGCCTGGGCGGCTATGCCGCCGACGTGATCGAGATCTGCGAGGCGCTTGACCTGCGCCATGTGGTGATGGTCGCGCATTCCGTCAGTGCGATGATCGCCGTACTCGCCTCGATCCGGGCGCCGGACCGATTCGCGGCGTTGGTCCTGTTGGGCCCGTCGCCGCGGTACATCGGTGCCGAGGGCTACGACGGCGGCTTCAAACGCGCCGACATCGAGCAGCTCCTCGAACTACAGGAGAGCAACTACCTCGGGTGGGCCAACACCTTGGCCCCCCTCATCATCGGTGACCCCGAACAGCGGCCCGAACTTGTCGAAGAGCTGCGCAATAGCTTCTGCCGCACCGATCCAGAGGTGGCGCGGCAGTTCGCCGCCGTCACATTCCTATCGGATAACCGCGACGACCTGATCCACGTGCGTGCGCCCACCCTGATCATCCAGTCGGAGTTCGATTCGATCGCCTCGACGGCGGTCGGGAGGTACGTGCACGAACACATCCCTGGGAGCGAGATGGTGGTCCTGCCGGTGAGCGGGCATTGTCCGCATCTCAGCGCACCTCAGGAGACCATAGCGGCGATCGACGCTTTCCTGGCGCGGCACGTCCGCCAGATCGGGCCGCGATGATCGGCGTGAACATCGATCTCGCTGTGGACGGGCTGTTCGAGGACGCGCCCTGTGGGCTCGTGGCCCATCGCCCGAACGGGTCGATCGTCGTCGTCAACCGCACGTTGTCAACGTGGCTTGGACGCCCGAAGACCGACCTTCTTGGTTCCGCGTTCGCAGATCTGCTCACCCTTCCCGGTCGCCTGTTTTACGAGAACCAGTACGCGCCACTGTTGCGGATGCAGGGATCCGTCCAGGACGCCGCCTTCGAGCTCGCGCGACCGGGTCAGGCCCCGCTGCCGGTCCTGATCACCTCGGTCCAGCAGCTGGACGGCGCCGGGCATCCGCGGCTCGTCGTGAGCACGCTTTTCGACGCCACCGATCGCCGACGCTACGAGCGCGAGCTCCTCAATGCACGCCGCCGCGCCGAGCAGCTCGCCGCGGTCGTGACGGCCTCCGGTGACGCGATCATGCTCCTCGGACGAGACGGCGACGTGCGGACGTGGAACGCGGGGGCGGGGCGGATGTTCGGCCGATCCGAGGCGGAGATGCTCCAACATCCCGTCTCAACGATCCTTCCAGAGCTTCGCGGACCTAAATGGGACGCAGTGGTCGACCGACTGCGATCCGGTGAACGCGTCCAGGTGGACACACGAGGTCTGCGCGGCTCGGGCGAGGGGGTGGACGTGTCCGTGGCTCTCGCTCCTCATATGGGTCTACTGAACGAGCTTGATGCCATCTCGCTCATTGGCCGCGACGTCGCAGCGCGCCGAAAGCTCGAACGGTTGCAGCAGGAGTTCCTGGCCATGGCGGGGCATGAACTACGCAATCCCGTCGCCGCGATCCGTGGCCACGCACAGCTCGCGCAGCGGCGCCAGTCGTACAGCGAGTCGAGCGTCCGCACCATCGTCCAACAGACCGAGCTGCTAAACCGATTGATCGAGGACCTTCTCCTGGCGTCGCAGATCGAGGCTGACCGGCTCGACTTGAGGATGGAGGTACTGGATCTGGTGGCCGAGGTGCAAGCGGCGGTAGCGCCGCTGAGGACGGATGGCCGCGAATTCACCGTCGAGGTCGCAGGAACCTCGATCGAGGTGACCGCCGATCGCCACCGCTTGGCCCAGGTGCTGGGCAATTTGCTGACCAACGCCGTGAAGTACTCGGGTCCCGCGGCGCCGATCCGCGTTGAGGTCGCGAGCGCTGGCGCGATGGCGCGCGTCGCGATCAGCGACCAGGGCATCGGCATCCCTGCCGAGTCGATCCCGCAGCTCTTCGATCGGTTCTACCGCGTACGTGGTGCGGCCGCGCAGAGCCGTGGCCTTGGTCTCGGGCTCTACATCACGCGCCGGATCGTGGACGCACACGGCGGCACGGTCACGGTGCGGTCCGAGGTCGGCCGTGGCAGCACTTTCACGATCACCCTGCCATTGCCCGTGCGCGACACGACATCGAACCTGCACTGACGTGCCGCATCGCTCAGGCGTGGGTCCGACGATCGGGCCGAGCGCGCCGGTTCGAGCCGCAGTTTGAGGACGCCGGCGTTCCGCGATAAGTGGGTACCCGGAGCTCATTCGAGCGCGTTCAGAACTCTCGGGCAACCCAGGGGCTGGAATGTGCCGTCGACGATCTATTCGTCGATCAACACCGCCACCGTCGGGCCGACGAAGGCGACACCTCACTTCGCCCAGCCGCACCGGCTTGGGGGGCGGTTCCCCGAGCAACCGCGCGTGGGTGAAGAACACGCAAGGCGTGGCGGAGACCCACGTCCGGGCCTCCGCCGAACAGCGCTACTTCTTCTGCAACTCCGGCGTGCCGGTCCAGGCCAATTTGGCTACGTCGTGCGGGGCCGCGGCGATGTTCTCCGCGGCGTCCTTGGCGAGTCCGCCGGCCTCTCCGCCGACCTTGCCCACGTCGTGGATCCCCTCGCTGACGACGCCCGTGGCCGCACGCTCGCCGGACTCGATCGTCTTGCCCGCGGTCTTCATCGTGTCGCCCGCGAGCTTCCCGGCCTCCTTGACCGTCTCGTCGGCGGTGTCTCCGCCAGCCTTGACGCCCTTCGAGATCAGGTTCTCCTTGTCGCCCATGCCTTCGACTCCTCTCCGAGGGACCTATCTATCCCCCGTTGCCCGGAGATGCATGCGCGGTGCCAGCGCCGGCGCCGATTTGGCGCGCCCATCTTCGGTTGCGGCTCGTACGAGAGAAGCGCGCTAGCCGCCCGTCGCACCCGAAACTGGATGCGGTACGCGGCTGGCCAAACGTCGAACGGGAGACCGGACCGGCGGCGCGACATGGCGACCGAGCCGGTCCAGACTGTCCGTCCGGACGCCCGGCACAGCGGGCGCCGGAGGATACGTGGACGTTTCATCGTTGCGGTTCGGCCGGGAGATCCGGTGGCTCTACCAGGCGGCGCTCCTCATGTTCCTCATCACCATCGGGCTTGGGATGTCGCGCGGGCTGGGCCTGGTGAGCTTCACCGACCGGAACGTCCTGCTCACCCACCTGCACTCGGGCACGATCGGCTGGATCACCCTCGGGATTCTCGCGACGGTCCTGTGGCTGTACGGCGGCATCACGCCGCGGCAGGCCGCCGACGCAAGAATCAGCTGGCTTGCCGCCTGGCTCGCCCTCAGCGTCCCGCTGTACATCGTCGCCTGGTGGAGCGGCAACTTCCCGTTCCGGGCGGTCGCCGGTGGTCTGGTGCTCGTCGGGATCCTCGCCTACGTCGTCTGGCTCGTGCGAGAGGCGACGCGCATCGGCTACCGCCGGCTCTCGGTGCCGCAGCTCGGCGCGGTCATCGGCCTCGTGACGCTGGTGTTCGGCTCAGCGCTCGGGGTCTATCTCCAAGTCCAATTCGCGACCGCGACGAACCTCTCCCCGGACATCGGGAACCTGATCGGCAGCCACGCCGAGACCCAGGTGAGCGCCTACCTCGTCCTCGTGGCGATGTCGATCGCGTACTGGCGTCTCGTCCCCGAGCGACCCGGACGGGCGCGGCGCGGAACGTGGATGGTCTGGCTGTTCTTCCTCGGTGGCGCGATCATCGCGGTGGCGCTCATCACCAACACGGTGCAGGCGACGGTCGCGTACATCCCGCTGGACATCGCGGCATTCGTCCTCTTCCTCACGCTCGCCTGGCGGCAGGTCGTCGCGCCCGGCTGGCTCCAGGCCGGCTCGGCCCGCCACTACGCCGTGGCGATCCCGTTCGCCCTGGTCTACCTCGCGATCTCCGTTGCGCTCATCGTCGGGTTCGCGGTGCTCCGGGTCTGGAAGGACTTCTCGGAG
>Ga0070707_100000475_pt1 | contig 39640 bp, 28 predicted proteins | sample KBSK5502metaG_FD_65468 | JGI IMG/M metagenome (GOLD analysis project Ga0070707, IMG submission 65468) | Corn, switchgrass and miscanthus rhizosphere microbial communities from Kellogg Biological Station, Michigan, USA - KBS K5-50-2 metaG | ecosystem: Host-associated > Plants > Roots >... | reverse complement strand
AAACCGCTCACGATTAGCGTAAAGGAAGAAGGCAGTACCGAAGAGAGCCGAAATGAGGAGCCCAGTGGCCAGACCGCCCGAGAACCCCCGCAAGAGCCTCCGTATTTTTATCTTCAGCGACAGCACCTCGGCCGTTGCTGAGCTACGCACCCATTTGGCGTTCGGTCGGCTTGCACCGACGGCAGGAGATTCGCGCGGGGATGGAAGTGGTGGCGCGTACCTGTGGTCGGCAGTGCGGAGCATTGCAGGCTGATTTATCCAATGCCGGATTTGCCGGCGAGTTTCTGCGGATAAATTGGTGAATCGCAAGCCTCCTTTCTTGAGCGTTTCATCACTCCATGCCAGTTCCCCATCCGCTTCGATTCGGACGTTAGGCTCAGAGAGCCGGAAATGGATGGTCCCAGTTTTTAGAACGGGAACAACTGCACGAAAGCAGATCCCTCCTTCTGAAACATTCAAGATCATGCCGCCGTTACCGGGATCGAGAGTGATATAGGTAAGCCGTTCCACGGTCATCCGTGGAGCTTGGCGGCGTTCGGAGTTCATTGTTGGCGCCATCATCTGTTACCAAATGTTGGGTGGTGGCCCTACTTTGCTGCAGCTATTCCGAGCAGAGGATGGCAATACGAATATTGGTGCGCAAATCGCAGGCGCTCTTCGGAGCACTCGATTCCGCAAAGGATAGCTGTTAGCTCTTGCTGGTCATGCGTGCTTCCAGGGCTGGGGAACCACACTGGCGGATAACAAACGGACTACGAAGGGTCAATGGTACGGGAGTACCAGCCCGCCTGCAAATGGTCAAATTGTATTCAAGGCGGCTGCAAATGAGTTCCCTGTGCACCAGATGCGCGGAGCTAATTGAATTGATGGCCTACTGTCAGTTTCGCGCCGCAGCCAAAGTGATGAACTCCTCGATATCGACCGACTGCGAAGGACGGCGACCGCGCACTTTCTGTGAACTGACTTGACATCCGAACCGAATGGGCTTAGAGAGTGATTGCAAAAGGCCCACCTTATCTTCCCTACATTCCATGCCACGGAGGTGCGACATGAAGCGAATCCTGTTCGGGGGGATCCTTACCACGTTTCTGATCCTTTGGTATCCCGGCTCCGCGCATTTGGCCCAAGAGAAAGTCTCGACTGGTTGGAAGACCGTAGCCGACTTCAAGGTGGTTAAGTTATGGGAGGAACCGAGCCTCGGCCCGAAGGAACCACAAATCGCCATCATGCAGCTCTCTGCCGAAAGACAGAAAGAACTGCAGTGCGACCCGTTGGCGTTTTACAAAAAGTACGAGATCTTTAAGCCGTCCTACAGCGATCTCTCTAAGGGCCAGTTCGTGATTCAACTCGGTGAGTCCAAGTCCGCATCCGATGATCCCTACGTCGCTGTCGTGGTGCACGATTCGCATACTTACTCGGCGTCCGCCTCATTCGGGGTCGATCAGCCCAAGTAGAGAGTCGGCGCAACCGCAACAGGCTGAATCTCGCACCCTACGGCGGAAAGCCAACCCGGTGCAAAAGGTCTTGGAAGTGTGCCTTGTCTCGGAGCGGGTCAAAGGCGTCGTCAATGTTCAGCGACACAAGATAACGATCGCGTTCCTCGTAAGCTTGTTCCAAAGCAGCCAGGGCCTGATCTTCTTCAGCAAGCGCGACATGCGTCATGGCTAATAAGTACGGCGAAATGTAGCGGAGCTTAGCCTGCTCGTTCAGCTTCGTCAGGAGCTTCTTCGCCTCAGGCTGCTTGCCGAAAGCCGCATATGTCCGGGCGAGCGCTACCAGGCGAGCTGGATTGCCTCCAGAAAGGGTGACGGCGCGTTCGGCTTCCGCGATCGCTTCGTCGCGTATCCCCTTGGCACGGTAACTCTGGCCCAGGCACGCGTGAGCGCCATCTGAGCTCGCATCCAACTCCAAAGCTCTTTTGCACTTTGCGATGGCACGGTCGTATTGACGAGCGAAATAGAAGGTCCAACCCGCGTTGACACTTGTCAGGAGGGAAATGGGATCCAAATCCTGGGACCGCTGGACCTCGACCATGGCCTCCTCGAATCGTCCCAGGGCCAACAAATAAAAGGAATAGACTCGGCGGGCTTCTGCGTCGTTCGGATTCAGTTCGAGAGCGTGCTTGAACTCGCTCTCGGCGCCAGGCCAGTCCCAATCGCCATAGAATCGGATTCCCGCCAGCGCTGTATGTGCTTGAGTTAGAGAAGGGTCGAGTTCCAGGGCCCTGAGTGCATATTCCTTTGCCTTTGACATCGCCACTTTCGTGGGGAGATCATCGGTCGCTCCGTAACCGGCTAGCGCGGCATAGCCGGGCGCGTAGTTCGGGTCGATTCTCACGGCTTGCTCGAAATACAGGCGCGCTTTTCTCGCCTCCTCGGCCGAGCCTTTGTGCCAGTGATAGCGGCCTTGAAGGTAGGCGTCATAAGCCTCGACGCTCGTCACTTGTGGCCGCGTCATCTGCTGACCCGGGAGCAACTGAAGAGCCAGCGAGCTGGCTATACGCCGCGACACATCGGTTTCCAGCGAAAATATGCTTGCCGCATCGTAGTCATAAGTTTCGGTCCACAGTGTGCTCTGATCGCGCACCTGGATCAATTGCGTCGCAATGCGTACCCGAGCCCCTTCGCGGCGCACACTAGTCTCAAGGATGTAGCCCACGCTCAGCTCTCTCCCGATTTGGTCAATACGTTTCTGGCTGCCCTTGTATTGCATAGCCGAAGTTCGTGCGATTACTCCGAGTCGTTGCGGGACCAAACGACCCAACTGATTGATCATCTCGTCGGTCAGACCGTCGCAGAAATAGTCCTCTTGCGGGTCGCGGTTAAAGTTTTCGAATGGTAGCACCGCCAATATGATTTTCCCCTGCGGTGGTTTGATCCAAAACTGCCGACGAGCGAAGTAGGCTCCTGCCAGCGCGATTACTATGAGGCACATCGCCGCAAAGGCGGCGAAGCGAAACGACAGAAGTTTCGGCAGCAGCGTGCGCTGTTCGAGCGTGATGCTGCTAAGCTGTTCCAAGCGGATACATAGGTCCCTTGCAGACTGGTAGCGGTTCTGAGGATCCTTTTCCAGACATCTCAAAATTACCTCTTCCAAACCCCATGAAATTCCGGGGTTCAGTTGGCGCGGCGGCACCGGCGCCTGGGTCTGAATGTCGGCGGCCAGCGCCGTTGCGATTTTGTTTCTAAACGGGCGCCTGCCAGTTGTCATCTCGTAGAACACAGTGCCTATGGCGTAGATGTCCGTGCGTGCATCTGTCGGCTTTCCTCGAAGTTGTTCGGGCGCCATGTAAGGCAGCGTTCCGGCGCCAACCGCTGTGCCACTCAACTCGTCGGTGGTGGATAGTTCATTTATTGGTCGCAGGAGCTTCGCGAGGCCGAAGTCGAGGACTTTTACTTGCCGATTTGGCGTCACAACAATGTTTCGTGGCTTCAGGTCGCGATGCACAACGCCGCGTTGGTGGGCCTCCTCGAGCGCCGCGACAATCTGCGTTCCGAGGTTGAGGACCTCCCTTTCGCACAGTGGACCGTCTGCCAGCTGGTCAGAAAGAGTTTTTCCAGGGACGTACTCCATCGCCAGAAAATCGACGCCTCCCTGCGTGTCAAAGTCGTAGATGGTCCCGATGTGGGGATGATTTAGTTTGGCCAGTGCCAACGCCTCTACGTGAAACCGGTTACGGGCCACATCGCTGGCAAGCCTGCCTGCAGGCAGGACTTTCAGTGCAACGTCGCGATCAAGCCTCTCGTCATGTGCGAGATACACCACGCCCATGCCGCCGGCACCGAGCTTCTTGATCACGCGGTAGTGGGAAATCGTCGCGCCAAGCAGTGGGTCCGCAGCTTGACTCCGAGTTGCATCCGTCGACTGGGTTTCGGGATTTAGTTTTCGCCCCGCCACGTCCGGCCCAGGCGAATCATCAGCGAATTCTTCCGGGAATTGATGCGCGAGTAGCGTTTCGACCTTATGACGCAGTGTGACATCGCCGGCGGTGACTTCCAGCAAAAACGCGGCGCGCTGGCCTGCTGGTCGCTCCAGCGCTGCGTGATACAGATCCTCGACCTGGTGCCGGCGGTCAGACATTTCCATACAGCTCCTGGCCGATCTACCCGGTGCAGCCAAACTCTAGCATCCCTTTCAGGTGCTTTCCACAAGAAGGATTCCCCTCCGTCGTGTCAATTTTGAGGTCAGAAGGCTCGATCCTTTTGTCTGCTTTGCTATCGAGCTGTGATATTCAGAAAGAAAAGACAAGATGAACACGAGCAATATGCCCGGATCGCTCTTAACATTTGCCCTTGGGGTCGGAGTGGGCGCCGTGGTTGCACTGCTGCTGGCACCAGGGACCGGTGAAGAACTCCGCGAGGATATTCCGGAAAAGTTACTGCTGGCGTTAATGAATTGAAAGCGGCGGGCAAACATGTAAAGCGCAAAGTGCAGAGATTCCCGATGCGAAAGAGCGAGTTGATGAAGCGGTTCGGGCCGGCGAAGCCGCATTCAACGTAGCCAGCAATCAGTGAGAATCGCTAACCATAAATATTGAGGCGCGGAAGTTGATTTTAGTTTTCTCGTCTCAAAGGCCATTGAGCAGGAAGCGAGAGTAGATTCCCACTGCTCTGGCTTGTGTGATTTTTTCCAAGCATGGGCGTAAGAGTTCTTACACGGTCTTGACGCGGGACGCATGCTTGTGTGGAATTGCTCAAATAACAGTCAGCTCTGCTGAGCGAAGTGGGTACCGGCTAGCCCGGGCCTTTGCCGTCTCGGGGAAATGCAATGCCATTGGCTTCGTGAATACAAACAACACACTTGGTCAGGTACGCGTCGATCTTGCTTGCACGCCTGCAGATAACTGATCTGGTGGCGTTCCCCTAAATTGAGAATGCCCTGCGCAACGAGGATACCCGGGTTCTCCGAAGCGACTCGCTGGTCCTATTGACATGCCCCCCCTCGGAATGTATAGGGGGAGGCACGTCGCCTGAGAGTATACGTCCTTGGCAAACGCTCTCTCTGCTCGCGTTCATATGAACCGTGACTCCCTAAGCCTTCGGCCGAAGAGAAGCAAGGGAGGAAAGTTCGACCTCCGTGCCGAGCCAGCGCGAGTGCTGAAACGAAAACGATACTGACGTCACTGTAGATTAGGCATAGAGAAAACGGCAGCTGGCGGAACGGTGATGCTAGACGGCCGGGGATTGTCCATTCCGCTTGATAGTACATTCAAGGGAATTTTGAGACTGGCCGACTCGAAATCGACTCCGGATGGCGAGACTAGACACAAGCGGTCCGATGCTGAGGAAAGGCGAAGCTCACCATTGGTAATGGTGCGAAACGTGGCGAGACATGAGGGAATGCTGTGACATTCTCGTACTCGACCTGGCGGCGCCGAGTCCTTGGGCGAGGACGCTATTCGACACAGTTGCGGGGTGTTCAGACGGGCGATTGCGAGTGCACGCGCAGAGCGTGTTGGAGGCGAATCCCGAATCGCATGAGGAAGCGGTTCGGACCATAACATTGATCGTGAAGCCTCACCTCATGCTGCTGGCACTCCTCTCGAACTCGATGAATGTGGCAGCCGCGGTGGTCCGAGGCGCCCGGGACGTGCAGCCCGACCTACCTATCATCGCCGCGTTCGAAGACTGCCCACCCGATGAAGCCATGCAACTATTTGGCGCCGGCATTTCAGATTTTGTCATTTTGCCTACGACTTCGGGAAACGTACTCCCGCGCATATGGAGACTGCTCGGGTGTGCGGAGGGAGAACAGCTGCAACCTGTTCACCCAACGCGAATTGCCGGAATGCGTCAATTGATCGGAAGCAGTCCCAAATTCCTGGCCGCGATTGGCAACGTTCCAAGAATAGCGAGTTGCGACGCAAACCTGTTGATCCTCGGAGAGACGGGATCGGGCAAGGAGCTATGCGCACGGGCCGTCCATCACTTGAGCCGGCGAGGGCACAAGCCGCTTATCCCAGTAAACTGCGGGGCAATCCCAGTCGACTTGCTTGAAAATGAATTGTTCGGGCACGAAACCGGCGCTTACACCAGCGCCTCGTCGCATCAAGGCGGGCTTGTAGGGGAAGCAGACGGCGGGACGCTATTCCTGGACGAGATCGATTGCCTGCCACTGGCTGCGCAGGTGAAGCTCTTGCGATTTCTCCAGGATAAAAGTTACCGTCCCTTGGGTTCGCCAAGGTATCTGAGTGCGGACGTCCGCCTCATTGCCGCGACCAACGTGGATCTGGATCTCGCGGTTAAACGCGGTGCGATGCGTATGGACCTTTACTATCGGCTGAACATTTTGAGCGTGCACCTCCCCCCCTTGAGAGAGCGCCGAGAGGACATCCCGGCTCTCGCGCGGCACTTTGCAAGCAAGTACGCGACAGAATTCCGGAAGCCCCCCATGACCTTGTCTGTCAACGCGATGAGGAAGCTCCTGGTACATCCTTGGCCCGGCAACGTGCGGGAGCTCGAGCACGTTATAGAGCGAGCCGTAGCCCTCACGTCAGGAACCGCCATCTCGGATTCCGACGTTCTCCTTGAACGCAGTGAGGGAGCGAGCTGTGCCGCGTCGTTCCGCGAAGCCAAAGCTCAGGCTGTCGTCGAATTCGAGAAGAATTACATCCGAGGTTTGCTCGTGGCGTCCCAGGGAAACATCACGAAAGCTGCACAACAGGCGCACAAGAATCGCCGCGCGTTCTGGGAATTGGTTCGCAAACACCAAATCGACGTGAACGTTTTGCGCGCAGCCGTAAAACAATAATGAAGACGTAAGACAGAAAGCCGTTTGCAGTAGGACAAAGATGTCCTCCATCTAATTCCCTGAAAATGTGAAAGAAACGAAGAGTGCGCTTGCCGCGCCAGGACAAAACCGTCCGGATTAGCCGTCCGTCCGAGTCGAAGTAGATTGAAGCGTTGTTGCAGACTCTTGGAGTTACGCACGACGCGAAACGGTCTGCCACGTGCTACCCACGTGCTCTGCAACCTCAGAATCCGGGGCGGTGCGTCCATCTCGAATTCGGACAAATCGAGCGCAGTCGAGATGATCCTGACATATCTCGTTGAGCATCCAGATGCCGAAGACACGGTGGAAGCCATCGTCGGTTGGTGGTTGCTAAAAGAAGAGGTCAAGCGCCGAACTTCCGACGTGCAAGAAGCGCTCAGGGATTTGGTGGAGCAAGGGCTGGTATTGCATCGGGTTGGACCGGATCACAGGAGCCGATATTTGTTGAACGGCGAGAAGCTCGGCGACGTTGAAGCGCTGCTCAGGCAGCGCAAAGCTGCGGCGGAAGCACAAACGAGATGATGAGCCATGTTTTGGATGGGATTGTGAACTTGCTTGCGGCGGAGCCGAACGCCGCATTACCCGCGACGCGGATCGGCGACCGCGTTCCGGCGGCGACGGGCGATTTGCCTTCGCTATCCGTTTCTGTGGCGTTGGACTCACCTCGGGGCAATGGTATGGGAGGGTTTCTGAGAGAGGGCCATCAAATTGTGAAGAACAGCGCCGTAATCGATGTGAGCGCTACGCCGGACACCTTCCTGTCCGACTTAAGGACCCTCAGAATTCTTCCATTGCCGCTCAAGAAAAATCCATCTTCTCATTCCGTGAATTTTTCGGATTCGGACGTAAGCGTGATCCGCTCCACCGGTCCCAACAATCCAGTGAAGTATCGAATGACGGCCAATCCGGCAGTTCGAGAGGAGTTCACGATTGACGTTGCGAACGCATTGATTCGATTCGGTGCGCCGCAGAATCCTACCGACAAACTCGAGATTGTGCACTGGACGACGGCGTTCCGTGACGACATCGTGATCGTGAGACATAGCGGGTCGGTATGTCTCGATGCGTGGGGAAAGGACGCGGCGGAGACCAACGCGTTGGGCCGCGCTGTGCAGCTGAAGCTTGCCGGTTCACGGGAAATACTGCGGGCTCACGGTTTTGCGATTCTGAATCCGCTGTCGCTGACGGCGGCTTCGAGTTCCCTTCCACAGCCTGGCGCAGGCTCCTCCTTCGGAGTCTGGAGACAAACGCTGACCTACCGATTCGCGTTCGAAACCGAGCTGGGCGGCGAACAGAGCGCCGGCGTGGCCATCCGCCGCATCGATGTTCACGCCAACGACACGATAAAGGAAGACTTTACCATTCCGGCGGCGACGTGAGGGAGAGGACCCCATGTCCGAAGTCATAACCGAGACGATTCTTCCGGGTACTTACATCGAGGTGCGCGCCGAGGGGCTGCTGACAATCGGCGCGATCGCAACCGGGAACATTGGAATTGTTGGCACGGCGGAACGCGGCAGCGCGGACGTGGGCATTCTTTCAAGCTATGAAGACGCGCGCGCGGCTTTCGGCGAGCCGAACATATGGGACCCCACGCTCGGTGACGCGAATCTATCGCTGGTTCGGGCTCTTAAACTGATTTTCGACAACGGTGCAACAACCGTTTACGCACGGAGGGCGTTCAACAGTGCAGATCCCAATGCCAGGGCCAAGCCGGCGACATACCGCATTGCCGGGTCCAACAATTCAGGTGGATTGACTCTGCAGGCAAAGAGTCTCGGCTCCTGGGGAAACCGTCTTCTCATCAAGATTGAACAGGCGGACGGAAGAATCCTGCTCCCCAACGAACAAGTAGTGCCGGTGAATGGCAAGTTTACGTTGTCCGCTCCCAAGTTGCTGCCGCCGGCAACGCCGGATGCGAGTTTAGGAAACGTGACGGTCGAAGAGCACGGGCTTGCGCGGAAGTTTCAATTGAAAGCCACGGCTGCGGCCGATGGCGTGGTTCAAATAAATTCCGCGGACCGTACGCTGACTTTCCCTGTTGTTCCCGGTCCGACTGCCGAAGTATTTGCAAACTACTGGGTAGAGCAGGACAGCCTTCGAAAGATCACATTTGTTTACGGAAATGTTCGAGAGGTGTATACGGCGCCGAGTTTGTCGTACCTGGCGCAACGAATTCAGGATTCACAGAATCCCTCGAAACTGGTGGAGGTCGTGCAGTTGGATGGCGACAGCCTGCCCGCGCCGCTTACTGTTGCTGCTCCGTTCTCTGGAGGAGACAACGGAAGCGTATCCCGAGCGGATTTTCAAGATGCGCTGGAAGATCTGGTGACGCAAGACGTTCAAATCGTCGTGGCAGTGGGATGGCCCTTCTCACAAATCAAGGGAGACATTGCGGGGCACGTCGAGAAAACGGAAAACATAGGTCAGGAAAGGATCGCGATTATAGGGGCGGACTCGAGCGACGTAGACAAGATACTCGACAACGCCAATGATGTTGCCGACAAACGGATCGTGTTAGTGGCGCCAGGCTTGCTACAGCAGGATCCAACCACTGGGCAGTCGTTTAACCTGCCGCCTTACTACACCGCAGCAGTCGTCGCGGGCAAGATGAGCTCGCTGGCTCCTCACATCAGTCTGACCAACAAGACGCTCGCGAGCATCGATGACCTGAGCATGCATTACAACTACGGACAGCTGAAAACGCTGGTACAGAATCGCGTCCTGATCCTCGAAGAGAAGCGAGGCTTCCGAGTTGTCAAGGGCATTACAACCGACGACGAGGCCTTCAAGCAAATCACGCTTCGCCGTATCGTCGACTACGTCAAAGAAGGAACGCGCATCGGCGCGAACCAATACATCGGCAAGCTAAACAACAGGCGGGTCCGCGGGAATCTGGAGACCACCCTGAACGGCTTTCTGGCGGACTTGCTGGGGCGCGAATTTCTTACCGGCTACGCGCTTACTGTTTTTGCTGATCGTCCCATGGAGATACGCGGTGAAGTCCTCGTGACCATGGACTTGAATCCGACTTTCAGCATAGACGTGGTCCGGGTGGTGATGAACCTGAGTTGAAGCAAAAGCACGGAGACAAAGGCAATGGCATTCAATACCAGCACGTTCTTCGGAACGGACGGATCGCTTTCCCTGGGCGACGTGGACGGATTTGAGAAGTATACAAACTACTTCGGGGAGAGCGGCGCAGTCGGCCGGGTCACCAACATTTCCATCTCGGTCGTGACCGAGGTGAAGACCTTTCATGAATTGGGATCGCGCGCACCCCGGGAACTCCGCGCCGGAAATTTTTCGATAAGCGGATCCGTCGAGAGAGCCTACATCAACGGAGCGATGCTGAAAATGATGCTGGGTGACTATGCGGAGAAGGAAGAGGCAGCAGGATTTAAGATTCCCACCTTCAACATGAAGATGATCCTCGACAATCTGAAACCTCCGGGCGACCCGGGCAACAGCGTCCTGACGGTTTACGGAGCCATTTTTGACAGCTGGGCGTTTCGCATGCCCGAGGACGATTTCGTCCTGGAGAGACTGACGTTCCAGGCCAAGCGCGTCAGCATTACCGACGTTGAAAGCCCAACCTAGGCAAAGAGCTGCGAGGCATAAATGCAAGTCACGGCCGAGGAACTGCTTTACGGCAAGGATCAAGTGTTCGACGTGGAGATTCCGGGCGGAGTTCTGGAACCCGCGCTCGTATCCGCCCCGGAAAGCGGGTGCAGCAAGACCATCCGTCTGCGACCTCTGTCACTGGGAGACATTCAGCTGATTGCCAAGGCGGCAAAAAACAATGAAGTGCTTACTTCCGTTTTGATGATTCAAAGGGCCGCGGTCGACCCAAAGCTGAAGCAAAACCAAATCACCGAGATGCACGGCGGTTTGGTTCGTTTTCTTGTGGAGTGCATCAATCGCATCAGCGGATTGAATACGACCGACGACGAAACACGCGAAATTGCAGCGTCACCGCTGGTCCAAGCGTTTTTCGTGTTGGCGCGAGAATTTCATTGGACGCCTGAGCAGGTCAAACAGATGACTATCGGCCAAGTAATTGGCTACCTGGAGTTGATAAACCAATCGAGGAAGGCGTCATGAACGCCCCGATTCCTGGCGTGATCTCTTTCCTGGCATGCGGGAGTGGTCCCGCTACGCTCTGCAGGCAGCTTTTTGGCCGGACGCACTCCGTTCGCTCCGTGTACCGTTCGACACGAGCGATGTACTCGGTCGAAACGCATCTTGCCGAGGAACTCTTCGGCGAGCAGTTGTTATCCGTTCTCAGCGACAGGTTGCGAGCACTATTGGATCTGAAAAATGTGCCTCTCGAAACCTCCGCCGAGCCAGGCTCGGCTGGATTCCCCGCTGGCGGTCGCGGAGTGACAACACAAGGTGCCGCCAACACTGCATTGCAGCGACACATCCCCACGGAAGTCCACCGCATGGCCAGCGTTTCGCGTCCTGGCGACGAGGATGCTCACGGAGAAAGCGGAGAGAAATCGACGGCCGCTCATTTTGGACAGTCCGTATCTGCCGCGAAAGACAATTTGATCGAATTTGAGCCGCACTCCCGCGCCACCGCACAAACAGACTGGCCACCCGGGTCTGCGGGAAGCACGGCGCGCACAGAAGCTGCCGCAGTTCCTTTGATCGTGCGATTGATTCGGGACTATTGGAAGAACGGGCAACACAAACCAAATCAACTGGACGCGAATGAGATTTTGTCGGTGAATTCACCGCCCGCCATTGATCGCAATCTGAAGAGCGATACGGGCCCTGCTCGGAGGCTGCCCCCCGATCAGATCTCCGACAGGATGCGAGCCTTCGTCTCCGGCCCTTTCTCCGGGTCATCGCTCCATCGAAACGCAACGGCGGCAGAATCCTGCCCGCCCACAAGCAATGAGCCGAAATCCAAGGAGCCAGTTTTCTCAGCCCAACCGCGGTGGGCATCTAGCCGGAGCGCTCTCGCGGAGAAGCTTGCGGACATCTTGCGCGAACAAGCAATCCAGCACGGGGTCGACATTTCCTGACAGTCGGAGCCGATGAAGAACAAGCCAATGCTCGGGAAGTACGAACTCGAAGGAATCGAGTACGTTGAAGCTCTGGAAAGTCGCGCTCTTGTTGAGCATCGAGTTCCCGGCCTTGCGGGGAACTATTTCCAGGACATGGGCAGCGCGCCCGATGCCATCCTCATCCAGGGCAGCCGTTTTGGAGATGACGCTCGAGACGATTTCTTAAAAAACGTTCGCGACATGTTCAGTAAAGCTGAGCCAACTACGTTTGTTGCGGACATCAATACTGCGACAGACATCACGGACGTCCTGATTGAGGATCTGCAGGTCGCCGAAATCGGAGACGGGCAAAGCTTTCGCTATCAGCTACGCCTCCGCAAATACGTGCCACCGCCGCAGCCACCGTCAACCAACTTGCTCGACTCAAACATTCTTGACGATGCGATGGGCGCGCTCGGAGCCATGGATGTGCTTGATTCGCTCGTGTCCATTCCTGACGTCGCCGATCCGACCACTCCGCTCAAAGGCGCAATGGACGGAGTGAAACAGGCGACGAGCGGCCTTGCGGATGCAGCCGGGCCCCTGGCGAAGATATTCGGCGGAGGTTGATCGGAAGAACGGAACTGACTCATGGCAGCAGGCGCGTCAGCTACAGGCAGTCTTTCTACACGCATACCCGACGTGTCTCAACTGACGAATTTGTTCGGTGATTTGAAGAGCAAAACCAGCGGAGTCAAAACTCCGCAAATTCCCCTCGATCGAGTTCAGGAACTCGCCGGAAAGTTCAACATTTCCATTCCCGATACGTCTTCCTGGTCTGCGGCGATTCCCTCCGACGTTAAGCAAATCCTGACTGCGCTTCCGGATGCGGCGGCTTTGGCAAAGCCGCTTGCTGAGCCGCTACAGCGCGTGAAGGACATACTAAATTTTCCATTTGCCGACGAAGTCAAGCGAATTGAGGACGCAATCACGGCGTTAACGCCTGCGTCGCTTGGAAGCCCGGAAGCTCTTCTGAACGGACTTATTCAGCCACTTTCCGAAGTGGCCTCGTTCTTCGAGAAGTCGGAGCTGCTAAAACTCGCCGGAACATTCGCCGGCTTCTTCGGAGCAAAAGACGCGGAAAAACTTCCTGGTCAAGTTAGTGGCGCTTTGAACGAACTTCAAACCCTGCTGCACGACAGAGTTGCGTCCGCACTGCTAGCCGTCGTCGGCCTCGCAGCGGCGTCCACGAGCGTGGGCCGTACGGAGCGGCTGGTCGGTGTAATCGGCGGGACATTTTCCTGGGATCAGACGAACGCGCGCTACCAGGCAGTGGTCAATGCCTACGGACAAGGTTCTGACGGTTTGGCAGCGGCTCTGGGAGCGCTGAATTTTGGGGATGCTGCGCAGGTAGACGTGATTCGCGCGCGCCTCAGTTCGCTGAACGATGCATCTACTGAGTTTCAGGGATCCCTGATTCGTGATCTGGCATTTAGCGAGGTTTCTGTCGCCGCACTAGACACGGGAGCTCTTCAGGAGGCGCTAAAGCAAACAGCCGATGCACTGGCAAAGCTCGATACTACGCAACTAAAAGCTCTCGCTGCCAGCGTTCAGAAAGCCGCAGAAGGTCTGAAAAACACACTGAAGGTCGACCCGGACATGTCTTTGGATCAGTTCAAGAAACTTCTTGCCGATGGCATGACGCAAACAAAGTCGATCATCGAGAAAGTCGATCTGAGCAAGGTTCGCGATTCCATCCAGGATGTCATGAAGCTGATCCAGACGCCGTTCAAAGCGCTCGAGGATCTGAGACAGGCGGTGGAGACGACCGTACGTTCGGCAATGGCTGCGGTCAAACAAGCGCTTGCGAAAATCGACCTTTCTCCTGTTCACAAAACCGCAGAACAGTTTCTCGATCAACTCGGCGACAAAATCAGCGAACTCGACAAGTTGTTTACTGAGGTGCGAAGCGCCATAGAGGACGCCATCAAGACAGCGGCCGCTACTCTGGATGAGTTGAAGGCGTTCATTCTCGATCCGCAAAACGGATTGAAGAAAAAGATTGAGGACATTTTTGCCGCAGTCTTCGGACTTTTGGATGGACTGAACATCAAAGGTGTCATTGACCAGGTGACGGGAGTGCTTCAGCCCGTCAGCGTTGAGCTCGGAAAAATTGAGTTCGCGCCGGTGTTCGACGCAACCGGCGAGGCTATTGATGCGGTAAACAGTGTCCTGAAGACGGTAGCTCCGCTGCTTGTTACGGATGCTCTAAAAAAGAAGCTCTCGGAAGCCACGGATTTCCTGCGCAAGATAGATTTCGATCAGATCGCCAGTGCGCTGAACGACGCATTCGAAGAAATTCTCTCCGCAGTTGACGAAGACGCTCTAGGTGCAATCAAGGCCGAATATCAGAAGGTAATCGACGCCATCGATAAGTTTGATCCCTCACCTGCACTGGAAACAGTGCAAAAAGAAGTATTCGATCCGATTATCGCTGAACTCGAGAAGGTAAAACCCGCCGAACTCTTGCAGCCACTCCAGGACGGTTTCAATTCCGCGATGGATGGCCTGCGGAAGTTTGATCCGGAGCAAAGTCTGGCATTCGCAACAAAATTCTTCGACGACCTGCTGGCGCAATTTCACGAGCTTTCTCCCGAGAAGCTTTTGCAGCCCGTTGAGGACGCACTCGCAGAAGTGAAAACGAAAATCGAGAAAGTTCTCATGATCGACAAAGCTTTGGACGTCTTGAATCAGGCGACGCAGTTTTTCCAGCCCCTTCTTCAAGCGATTGAAGTCGGGCCTTTACTCGATCAGATGTCTCAGGGCTTTCGAGAACTCAAGAGCGTTCTGTCTTCGTTCGATCCGGCGAGCGTATTTGCTCCTTTTGCCGGTCTCTTGGAATCCGCATTTGCACGCGTAGGGGCTGTCATCGATGGAACGGGAGTAATCGACGCATTGCAGTCCGTGGCAAAGCAAGGCGCCAGCATCGAGGAGCGATTGTTGGCCCTTCCATCAGTACTTTCCACGGCAGCAGCTGAAATTAACAAGCTCGACCTGGACGCCATGCTCGCCGCATTGCGTGCCCGCCACGGTGAGGTGAAGGCGGCCTTCGAGGCTCATAGCGGATCATCCACAGTCCAGGGCGAGTTCAGTTTGCAAATTAATGCCCTTGATCCGGTGCCCGTACTGAGCGCAATCGCGACGGGAGTCACCCGCATTCGTGGAGTTTTCTCCGAAAAGACTGCGGCGTTTGAGCAAACCGTAGCCCGATTGAAACCATCGTTGCAGCCGGTTACGAACGTGCGCGACACCCTTGCTTCGTTCCTTTCGGCGTTTGACGTTGTGCGGCAGATGATCGCCAATCCATTTCGGCAGCTCATGGGAGGCGGAACGGCGAGCGCCGGCGAGTTGATCAGCAAATTTCTTGACGAGCTGAATCCGGACAAGTGGCGGGCGCAATTTGAGCCCGTGCTGGTTGCGTTGCACGACAAAGTGAAAGGCATATTGTCGGACGTCGTTCTGAATCCCATCGCGGAGGCAATGAGTTCGCTGAAGAGCATTACCGGATTGCTGGACATCAGCACACTAATTCAGCCGATTACAGAAGTGTTCGACGACGTCGAGCAGACCATCAACCAGTTGAATCCGGCAGCGATCGTGAAGGAGCTCGCAGACAAATACAAGAAATTGCTTGAAACGCTGGATAAGTTGAACCCGAAGCAGTTCATCACCGAAATTCAAAAACTTTACGCCGACGATCTGATTGGTGTCCTTAAGGCAGTGAGTCCCAAGGATCTGCTTTTGCCGCCATTGCGCGAACTCTTTGACAAGATCAAGTCGCTGTTGGTGAGCGTCGACGTGGAAGTGCTGTTCAAACCCATTTTAGACCGCCTGAAAGCGCTGAAAGGGCAGTTGGTGGACGGCCTTGGGCGAACAGGAACTGCATACAAACAAATGCTGGCGACGCTGGATTCGGCGGGGGGCGAGGGTGCTTCCGTGTCCGCTTCTGCAAGTGTCACGACTTAGGGAAAACAGATGCCAGGCTATTTAACACAAGCGAAAGTTTTGATCGACACGGTCGAGTGGTTGAGCGCCGTCGAGGATAAACTCCAGCAGCGGATCCGGGACAAAAAGCCGCTGTCTCAGTTGGAAAGCACCATCTTTCAACGTGTGCAGGAAACGCGACGCATGCTGCGATACAAACCGCACATAGACGCCGTGAACGTCTCCGCGCCGGAGAACACAGCCAACATCAAGCCAACCGAGTCCTTGAAAAAGGCTGACAAAATTGTCGGCGTAGGTCACGGAATTTCGCGCTACGCCTTTACCGGCACCCTGGGACCGGATTTTCCAGCTGCGGCCAACATTCTCGCGATCAACCAGCGATGGGTTTCTCAGACCATGCATTGGGCGTCGCCGAAGACGCCGTGGGTCAAAGCGGGAAGCACAAAATTCGTTTTCAACATGCTCGACGAGATCCTGAAGCTACCGAGTACCGGGAAGAATCCGGGCCCAGGAGTTTCCGCACTTAGAAGTACAGTCCTCGGCCATTGCTCAAGCATTGCCGCTCATGTTGTGCTGCATCCGTTTGTTTCCTACGCGCTTACCCAGGGCGCCGATCTGACTCAGTTTGACGTTGAGACCGCGTTGGACGCAAGGATCGCCGTAGGCTTCTTTCAGCGAGATGACATGAATAGCGGAGATTCGTGGACGGACTATTATCTGGAGGATAGCGAGGACTGGACTCCGGTATTGGAACTGTACCTGCAAGCCTTCAATCAGACCTATCAGGGCCCCGGACCGGCAGAAACCCTCTGTGCGTTGCCATCTTTGCCGAAGCTGGAAGAGAAATTTTCAAATCTTTCCCAGCTTGTCGCGATTTACAAAGACGTCGGAGTCAGCCTCACGCGCTATCAGGGGTACGACAAGCTCTTCGATTCCATGCAACCGCTCGCTGCGAGCGTCGCGAAGAAGGAGTTTGACGCAGCCACGGGCGTCAAAGACTTCCTGAGTGACTTTCGATGCCGAGTTCCGAAACTAGACCGCGACTTCCTCGATGATGGATGGCGAAACACGCTCAAATGGGCCATCGATGAGGGTTACGACAAGGGGCCGGCGATCTTTCGATGGTTTTGGTTTGTGCTTCTGGCATTTGAAGGGTGGTACGTCGTCTTCAACACCGTTGGGGGACTAAGCAGCTTTAGCACAATCCTCGAGAAAATCACCTTCCACGCGTTTACGCATCCCGACTCGAAGTCCATCGCGGATGGAAACAAGATGGATTGGCAGGACAACGGTCTGGCAAGTTTTTCGCTATACCTCGATCCGATAGCCAACAGCTACGACCCCGGCCTGGGGAACGTCTTGAACTACTTCAACTTCCTGGTCAGCGGGATTCCGGTGATCTGGGGAGACGGCCTCTTTGGACAAGGTACCAGCGGATGGGGCGAATCGACGAAAGGAGAGAAAAGCTGGAAGATCAGCAAGATTGTCTACAAGGTTCTTAAGAACGGCACGGCTGAAGTTTGGCCGAAGATCACCGAGTCTGACGTGTTCAAGGTCATCGATTTTGTGCTCGGTTTCGTCTCGGACGTGCTCGATGCAGACGTATTCGGAGCAAGAGACCAGAGCAAAGGTGTGGAAGGAGACGTTCTTGGGAAGCAATTGTGGTTATTGCAACTCATGCTGTGGCCGTTCTTCTTCGTTGCATGCTTTGTTGCGCTTTGTGTGAAGTCCACTCAGAAAGGGAGCGACGGAAAAACAGAGACCTCTTACACGTTTTGGGATTTCCTGATCAGCCAGGCTTTTGCGGTTTTCGCGGCTTGTTTGCTCGTCTTCGGTCTTAAGGAGTTTGAGAAGCGCATTCTTGGCGTCGCAGGCGTTCGGTGGCCCAGCCTTGACACAAAGGCCATCGATTCTTACTTGAAGGTTGCCGACGATGGGAAGCTAAAGAAACTCCAGGATGGATCAAAGTTCAGGGTCCAATTGTTTCCTTCGGCTGCTTTAGTAAAGCCGGGGGACGTAAAGAACGTCGCATACCCGGACGATACGGCCAGTCAAGCATATCCTGACGCGAAAGCCAGCAAGGCGTACCCGCCTCCCGCCACTAACCCGCCCGCACCAGGCTATGGCCTTCTTCAATTGTTCGACAGGACCAAATACCTTTCCGGGCTTCTCGCCATGACTACGGTCAAGTATTTCTCCGACAGTGTTGATGATAAGAAAAAAACGCGGGCAAATGCCGAGAAAATCCTTGCTGACTGGAATCTGGACTTTCGCACCGAAGATGAGTGGCAAGCCCTAATGGGAACAGTGGATGGCAAGAAAATGGGGCTGCTGAACGCAACGGAGACGTGGTGGAACGACCTCAATGACGTTACCAAGAAGACCGGCAGTGATCCTGCCGTTCTCAGCGTTCTCCAATCGTTTTTTGGCGCAAAACAAACAACCGGAATCAAAGGAGGAAAAAAAGTAGCGCTGCAATACGAAGACGGCTCACCCATGGCCAATGCGGAATTCGAGGCAGTCTTCGGTGACACACGCGTACCGGGGCAAACGGACGAAGAGGGAATCGCGATGATTGATGCGCCTGTGGATCAGGGTGATACCTACCGCTTGTTCCTGACTTCCTATCCACAAGAACAAACGGTCAAGGGGGCATGAGATGAGCTACCTCGACGTGCCGCGCATCCACTTCGCCGGAAAGTTTTATACGGACCCTTCCACTGTTGATAACACACCCGCAAACTTCAATCCCGCCAACACCATCAAGCCAGAATGGAACGCAAATGGTTATCATTATTTTCTCTTTCAGAACTGCAAGGTCACGGCGGCCGTACTTGATGCCAGCGGTGCGTTGAAAACCTCATCTGCGGACGATCCCATCATTGGCGGGAGTGTGGCCCTTTCGAGCAATGTTACGGCCCAGCCTAAGCTTGTGGATCTTGACACCGAGTGGCAAACCTCCTCGCAAATCTGGGGTTTGAAGCTGGCGATCAGCTCTGGTAGCGACACCATCGAAGGCACGCTCGATACACCAACGTTGCGTGACCTTTGGATGACACGGGCTCCCCAGAAGCCGGGCTTGAAACCAGGTGATACGGATCTCGGGCCCGCTTCCGGAGCCTTTCAATCCGTCCTACGAAGCCTTACTTACGCTCCAGTCGCTCCCGGTTCTTCCAAAGTTCTAAACCAATTCAACGGCGCGGGCATGCTCGCAATCCGGTTTGTCGCCTATGCTTATGACGTTGTAACAAAAACCGGTAAGACTGTCGGAACGATCGGCATTGCCAGGCCGAATGAGCCAACCCAGTTCTCAAATGCGCGCCGACTGGAGCCTGCTGCCACCGTAAATCCGAACTTTGGGCCACGCGTCTATTTCAGTCCCTTTGGTCCGGCGCCGTTCAAGCTCGACGAAGGAAGAAAACGCCTCATCATCGATTTGGGCAACTCCATTCCGGAAACCTCGGCTGGAGGTGCGCCACCTGCGCTTGGGGTCATGAATGCTACCGTCCCTACCGGGAAAACCACGATGGTTATCGGACCCCTGGACTACAGCCTGACCCACTATGAGATCACTGCTGGCGTAGAGGAATTGCCCGTCACTGATGCACAGATCGCGGCACTCAAAAGTAACGCGCTGCAGATATCCGTTGATGGACTTCCGGGCAAGCCTGTCGTACTCGCCGAACGGCCCACCGGAACCAATGTTGAGACCGCAGAGACCGTGTTGCGCATGGATCCGGGTGACACGAATACGATCGATCTCTTCGCAACGCGATTCGGCCAGGCAAAAACGGGGCAAGCCATCAGCGCTCGCGTGACCACGGGAGGCAGACGAACTTCGGCTGGTCTTACTTTCACGGTGCTTGGCGGTGGGAAGACAGATGCCAAGGGCAAACTTCAAATCAAGTTTACGGCAAGCGATCCAGGCAAAGCTCGCGCCGCCGACAAAATAGACGGACAAATTTTCTTAGTTGAGTACGACTGGGGCGCAACGAAAAAAGGAGTTGCTCCGGATTGGCGCGGACGAATCGTTATCAAGGTCTTCGATACTCGAGCCTCGGTTGCAAGTCCCAAATGGGCGGACGTGCAGGACATCTTCCAGGAATACGCGCGAATGTATCCAAGCATGAAAGGAATTCTTGATCTCGGCGTGCAGGCGACAGTACAGGCTGCTAAGGACAGGATCAAGACCACGCTGAGCTATCCGCTGACAGATCCTCGGTACATGCCGGTATCGCGCGATATGTCGCGGGACAAAAAGGCCTTAATTCTGAGATGGATTGCAGCGGGCGCGCCATAGAAAGGGAGGAAACGCGATGGCGGAATACATCACCAGCGTGTTGGAGATATCCGAAGCAGGCGTACCAATTCGCGCGGAGGGCGACCACGTTGTGAAAGTGCTGGGTGCCGTCAAGCGACTGAGCTTGGCGGCCGAGTCAGGCGCAAAGGAAGAGCTGGTTTCTGTGACTACTAACGCTTTGGTGAAATACCTCGCGGGTGAAATCCACCCTCCCCCACCCGACGCCGGTGCATCAGACGAACCTTTTCAGGTGCCCGAAGCAGTGGTGATGGCCAGCGGTGACATCGGATTTCTAAAGAGGGGCGGAGATGCTTAAAGGAGAAGCGGATGTCGAAGGTTAGTTTCAAGTTGTCGATTTCCGGGTGGTCGGTCGATTCGTCAAGCGACGCTCGGACGGAACTGCTTGAGCTCGAGACGCTTTCGGCAGTCGGCTCGCCTGCCGGCTCGTGCCGAGTTGTGGTCTACGCTCCACCGAAGCCAAAACCAAGTTTGCTTGAGCAGGCCGCAGGTGCGGCACTCTCGGAAGTGGGGCTTGGTGGGGGAAATGGAGCCGGCAGTTCCAAGAAGGTTTCCACGGAAATTCGAGGACAAAAAGTCAGCGTTGGAGACAAAGTGTCGCTCGAGCTCACTTCCGGTGACAAGTCTGGAACGGTAATGACTACCGAATTGCGATCCATTCAATCCAGCCTTGGCGAGACCGTCATCTCCGGCCGTACCGGCGGACATCGGCTCGCCACGACGAGAGTGAATCAGGTTTACCAGAATCAATCTGCCAGGCAAATTGCAACGGACATTGCTTCGCAAGCGGGCGTGGATGCCGGCGACATGGACGACGGCAGCACCTATCCGTACTTTGTGGTGCATGAGTCCCGAAATGCCTGGGAACAGGTGCGCGAACTAGCCATGCGCGATGGGCTCGATGCCTATTTCGACGATGACAACCATCTGACCTTGAAGAAATTTCAAAAGACCACTCCCGACCACACGCTGTACTACGGCATTGACGTCCTCGATTTGGATTTGCTGAGAGTGGAGCCTTCAAGCGAACACGTCTTTATTTATGGCGAGAGTCCTTCAAGCAATACAGGTTCCGACACTTGGTATTGGATGACCAAGGATCTCCAGCCGTTTCGTGGAGAAGCAGGACACGGAGTTCGGATGCTTACCTTTAGCGACTCTGCGATACGCACGAAAGACGGATCGGCTGCATGTGCTGCTGCGAAATATGGGGCGATCGAGGATGGATCGACGATGGGGAGGCTGCGCTTGCTTGGTGACCCCACAATCAGGTTAGGAGACTCGATCGAGATCAAGAATGTGGCAAACCCAGACCTGAATGGCGTGTTCAAGGTTATTTCGGTCCGGCACGTATACAACAAATTTGAGGGATTCACTACGGTGGTTGGATTCAGTGGAAAAGGCGGCGCCGACCAGGCCGGTGGAGCGCTAGGTCAACTGGCTGGAGCACTTGCCGGAGCGGTGGGACTGTGAGCAGCGACGCCATCGCCTTGATAAAGGCAGTCGTCCGGGATCAGTTGCGCGGATTTAAGACCGCGGAACTCGGGGTGGTCACGACTGTTTACTCCCACGAGAGCGGCGGCGACAAGAACAACTATGAATGTGACGTGCGCCTGCGGGATTCCGGCCTGGAATTGAAACGGATCCCGGTTGGAACGCAGCGGGTTGGCTCCGTTGCCATACCCAATAAAGAAGATCTCGTCCTTGTTCAATTTCTCAACGGAGACGTACACGCTGGTTTGATCGTCACGCGGCTTCACAACGACAAGGACCGTTCTCCGGAAGCCAAGGCTCGTGAATTTGTTTACATATCGCCAGATGCCGCGGAGTCCGGAATCCGGCGTGTGTTCCTTGAATTTCCGAACGGAAACAAGATCACCCTTGATGACGACAAGTTGCTTATCGAAATGGGGCAATCGACGCTGACGATAAACAACAGCGGCGATGTAGTGGTCAACTCAGCGAACAGCAACATCAAGCTAACCGACGGAAACGGAACCAATCTGCTGGACATCCAGGTGTCCGCCGGGGAGGTGAAGCTGCAAGGGCAAACCAAGGTTACCGTCGATGCACCTCAAATTGAATTGGCGGCAGGTGCCGCACACCCTCTCGTGTTCGGGGATCAGCTGATTCAGTACTTGAATCAGCTCGGACAAATCTACCAGTCGCACGTTCATCCTGGAGAAATGGCGCTTGGCGCTTTTCCTGTGACCCCTGCTCCTCCCGTTCCACCATTTCCGCCGGCAACACCGGCGCTGTTGTCAACGATTTCAAAAACCGGATGAGGAGAGGACAGCATGGCTCTTGAGCTAAGCGCATTGACGGATTCGATCGACAAGGCATTCGGCACCGAGTGGAAGAAGTCGAAAGGTGGCGATGCGCCCGACGCCGGCAAGGACGATCGGAGATTGATGTTCGCAGCAGTGGCCCGAGGGATTCTCGAGTATTTGTCGGCCCAACAAAACGACTTTATTGCTTCGCTGACTCTGACGGACACGGCTGGCAATGCGTCGGTAACTTACAACGCAAGCGCAACTGCGCTGAACATCAGCGTGGACGAGTGAAATGACGAACTACGACTTTCTCGGCCAGGATCTCGCGCTCGGCTTCGTTGCGGACGAGAACGGCACAACTGTCGCCGGGCCGTTTTCCCATCCGGATCTTCAAGCCGTTCAGCATGGCAGAGCCTTTCCGCGCGCGATGGATCTCGATCTGGTCACAGGGCTGGCAAATTTCGTGCAAAGCCTGATCACCCGCTTGGAAACCGAGCGGGGAGAGCTTGCCGCCCTGGGGCACCCGAACTATGGGTCTCGACACCATCAACTGATAGGTGAGCCGAACACGGAACCTAACCGCAACCTCGTAAAATTGTATGTACTGGAGTGTTTGAAGCAAGATGCGCGGATCGCCGCAATCGACAAGATCGACGTCAAACCGGGCCAGGGAAGAGAAAACAAAGACAAAGTTGAAGTGACCATTGCACTCCGCGTCCAGGGGGTAGCCTCCCCGCTGAACTTCGTAGTGCCATTTTCCTTTGCAGGACCGTTGTGATGAGTTTCGTTGCGCAACCCTACGAACAGTTCGTCAGCGACCTGCTTACGTCGCTTACGGGCGGAATGTCACGCGAGGAGCATCGCTTCATCGGGCCAGAAGAGACCTACACGTTCACCACCACGAACGTTATTGAGGATACGATCCGCATCGCGGGCGAACTGAACGAATCGTTTGCGGCCTTTGAGAGAGGCATCGACTACACCTATGACGCCGCGACCAACGGTGTTCGCTGGAAGCAGGGCGGAACACAACCAGACGACCGTAGTTATTTCTATGTCAGCTACTATCCACAGGAAGGTCAGCATCGGCTGACAGATCGTAACCCCGGCAGCGTGACGACAACTCTCGCTGAAGCGTTTTCTCGTGAGTTGGCGGTGCTGCACCGGCAGATGCGTGGCATCTATGAATCTGCGTTCGTGGACCTGGCAACGGATTCCGCACTCGACCATGTTGTCGCGTTGCTGGGGTTGGCTCGGAAGAACGCACGCTTTGCTTCCGGCGAAGTGCTGTTCAAACGCACAAGTCCGGCACCAGGTGACGTCACGATTCCATCGGGGACGCTCATTTCGACGGATCAAGGTCAGACCTTTGAAACGACCAATAAGCGTACGCTTCGGCGCGGACAGCTCTCCGTCACGGCACCTATCCGAGCGCAGGTCGAAGGCACTCCAGGAAAAGTAGATGCCGGTCTGATCAAGAACGTCAATCGTCCCATCTTTGGAATCGATTCGGTAGTAAACGAAGCTGCCACATTTTTTGCAACTCAAAAGGAGACGGACGAAGAGTTGCGGCGGCGCGCCCGCGGAACCCTGGAACGCGCAGGCAAGAGCACGGTAGACGCAATCCTCTACGCGCTGATTGAAGATCTTCCGGAGATCACAGAAGCCAACATCCAGGTGGTGGAAAAAACTGAAACGCCAGGGTACGTCGAAGTGCGTTTGGGGCTGGATGCGACGGCATCGCCCGACTTGGTGGCCCGGGTTGAAGACTCGATCTTCAGTGCTCGCCCTGCGGGAGTGCGCGTCGTACACAATCTGCCGACGGGTTCACAAACAGGCAGCGCCCGGCAAGCAGAGGACATCACGCGCGCAACCGCACTCGCTGATCTCAAGGCCCACGGCGACCTCCCTGATTTGAACAAACTTCCCGACAGCGTGCTGAGCTCCATGCCGGACGGCGTTCTTCGCCTGCGCACGGAGGTCTTTCTCAGGCTGGCAGGGACGAATCTTACTGCCGCCCAGAAAGAATCCATCGAAGAGGATGCGCGCTCAAGCGTAGTTGACTACATCGATGGTTTGCCGATGGGCGCTCCGATCATCTACAGCAAGCTGCTCAGCCGCATTGTTGCTCCGGACACCATACAAGACGCGTCGCTGCTCATCGGTGCCGAGGCTGCCCGCCAATTCTTCAGTTTCACCGCGAACCTCGATACCGGCGGCCGCAAGACAAAAGCAGACACAACCTTCGTCGGCCTGATGCAAGAGAACGTAACTATCGACGTAATCGTGCGCGTGGAGCGAAATGCTGCAAGCCCGGCGGGTTCCGCGCCAAAGATTACGGACTCGCTGCAAACTTCCGCTACCAGCGCCGTCAATCTCATTTTGTCTGCGGGAAAGAACGGCGTGTCCAAACAAGCCATCGTGGACGCCGTGCGCGGAGCCATCGCCTCCGGCACTCCCGATCTGCAACTGATCGCGGACAACCCTGTGGTCGTCAATGCCACTTACGAAGAAACCGGCCGGACCCTCAATGACACGGACCAGGTAGCTCTCGCAGAACACGAGATGCCGTTGCTTGGAAAGCTCACGCTGAAATTCCAGGGAGATCTCGATGGCTAAAGCGGATCGAGTCCTTGGCTACTTTCCGTCCTTCTACCGAGCCTCGGACAAGACAAGTTTGTTTCGCGAGGTCGTGGCCGGACTCAGCGAACCGCTCGAGACGACGGACACCTTGCTCTTTCGCATACAGCGGGCACATCGCATCAACGTAGCCGAGCAGGCGGCAGACATTGTGCGGCTTGCCGGGATCCTGAATTTGGACTCGGTACATTTCGAGGATCTGCTGAGCGACACATCGCTGACCGACGACGAAAGACTCGATCTGATGCGAAAGAGAACCGAGCGGATCGCTCGCCTACATCTCGCCGGACTGGGAACAGCATGGGCGGTCGCCGAAGCCGCAGCCATTTTCCTCGGCGCAAATATTGTGCCTGAGCGCTCCGGAGATCCATTGCTCAAACAGGTTGATCCCGACGGTTATTCGCACAAGATAACGCTCGAATTTTCCAATCTCCCGAACAAACCTCGCGAGCCCCTTTATCTGCACGAATTGCCCTTGCGTCGCAACAAGGTGGATCCCGTTGAACGCTGGCCGCTTGATTCCTGGCAAATCACCAACGCGAGCCCGGACTCGTCGCCAGTCCGGCTCGTGATACAGGGCGTTGGCGACCGCACCGTTCGCCCCAGCGTTTTTTGTCCCTCTACGCAACAGGGCGTTGTTTTTAACGGGATCGTTCCCGATGGAAAGACTCTGGTCATCGATGCTTACCAAGGCGCGTTACTCGACAAAGATCCAGTCGACGACTGGCTGATCTACTTTCAGGGGGCAATCGCTGATTTTAGTCGCGAGGGGCAGTCTTCGTTTGTTCTCGAAGAGGCGGAAATCATCGGGCCCTTCAACGGCGATCCTGCAGCACGGGGTGAGAGCTCCAGCGCCCATCGCCATGTTCCCACGGCGGTGCCCGGGCGATCGGAGTGGCGCTTCAAAGTCGCTGACGCGGTTTACGACGCAGCGGACTTCGATTTTTGTGCCTTGGGAGTGCCTTCGGATCCGATTGGAATTTGGGACGGCGATTTCCAGTTTGACCACAGCGTCTTTGCCTTCCCGCCGAGCGGAGTCGCTGGCATGGCATGGGATGAACGCGTTACCTGTTCGTTCAAGTTATTGTTGCCATCGCACGTGCCGGCTCCGAAATCGAAGGCTGATGGGGCAGTGAGCAGCAGCGCGACGCCTTCCAGCCCCGTGACCCGCGTGGCAGCGATGATTCCTCGTTTCAAGGCAGCAGGCATCCAGGCCTTCGTCGACACTGCGAAGGACGCTTGGATTCTGGGTTCCAGTCTGCTGCGTGATTCAAACGCACAGAATGGGGAAGGCGTCGAGTTTCATTCCACGCGGTTGATCAATTCGAGAACGGAATTGTTTGCGCCGTGAGGACGAAGGAGCCGAGAAACACACAAGGAGATGATCGCCATGGGTAACCCGACTTTACTCGGCGCAGGCCTCGTTCAAAAGCTGGAAGCAAAAAGCTTGGCGCCCGAGTTGTTGACCAAGATAGCGTCTACAAATCCTTTGATTAACGTTTCAAGGATTCCGATCGACGTCATTCCCGGACGGATCCCTCCCACTCCACCACAGCCTGCCCCACCTGCGACAACCACGCCTGCGCCACCATCTCCTGCGTCTCCGCAACCCGTTCCGCCGGCGCCCGTGGAAAGTCCATTCGACAAGCTGCCTTTCCCGTCTCCAGGAGATCGCATCAAGTCGGACGACTTCAAAGCTTTGTCGCAAAGCTTGAAGCAGCTCTACGATCTGGTAGTGCTTTCTTCCACGATGTTCGGACAGACGTATGGAGATGCGCGATTGCTCCTGAGCTCGCGCGGATATCAAATCGGCAGAGTGGTCACAGTGTTTGGAAATGAGATCGCCAACCTCGCCGACACCTCGATGGACGCGCGAAAGGTCCTGCAGGTTATTCCGGCCGCTCCAGGACACCCAGTTGTGATGCTGGTTCTTACGGAAGGCGTGGACACGCGAAGGTTCATGCCGAATCTCGTGAATATGAATTACGGCGGTGCGCAGTCCTACGTTAAGTCTTTGCTCGGCGACGTATCGATCCAAGGTGCGCCTCCCACTGCGCCTCAACTGGTTGGACTCGGACTCAACGAGGCGGCTGCCACGGCCCCCAAATAATGTAAGGAGACTGTCATCATGCCTATCGCGATCAATACCTCGGGTTTGGCTTTATCGGCGCGTGCTTTGGTAAACGGAGCAGGGGCGGATTCGGCCCCCACCACACCACGGAGTTTTGTGCCGGCACCGGCGGCGCCGCAGCCATCTGCGCCGCCCCCGCCCCCTGCGATGTCACCGGCGCTGACCTCGCCAGCATTTGCAACTGTATTGCCCGCTGCTGTGAGCACGTTGGCGGCACAGCCTGTCGTCAACCTGCCGCCAATTACGGCTTTCCCGCCGCCGCTCACGCTCCCACCCGTCATTCGTCCGCCAATCTTCGTGCCGCAACCCTCAGCGCCGAAGACTGCGACACAACTCGCCCGCGGTGCCCTCGCCCAACTCACGAATGTGGCTCCTGCGACCGTGACGCAGGCAATCAACGCCATCGCAAGTAATGCTCTGGACGGACCAGGAATCATGACTTACCTGGAGCGCAAGACGCACGTACGCGTGGTACTCGATAACTTTGCCCAAAGCTGGGATCAGAGTACGCGGACCGATTTCGCCGATGCATTCCGCATGACGGCAGATCAGACCGACGCCATGGATTCCATCGTCTCGCTTGCAATTCTCAACGACAAGGATCTGGAAGCGGAAGTGATCGCTGAGAACACCCCGCAGACTACGACAGCCGACCTAACCGACAATCGCAAAATTATTTGGCAATACCCGCCCGCAGGCACGGTGTTGCAGCCACCTTACGTGATTCTGGTGGCCGTTGAGTACCGTGACGTTGCGAGTGCTGAGGATACGCTCAAGTCGATTACCGACCAGCTGACCAGCTACACCAAGGGAAATCTCACGCTGAAGGTTCCCAAGATGATCGTCCCGAAACTGGTTTAGAAGACGATGCAAATAAAGTCTCCCAATCAGATCTCAGTCAGCGTAACCGGAGCTCGCGGTTTGGCCTATGACAAGATTGCGTATGACTCCCGGCCGGGACTGTTTACCGTCGGCGAGTTCATAGCCGCTGCAGCAGCGGTGGACGTCAAAGCAGGCGAAGACACTGCTGTTCCGGTGCAGGTGCCAAATCTTCCGGCCAACGCGAACGTCCTGAGTATTACCGCCCGCCTGACGATTTTTGAGCCCAGTTCTGCGGCTGCCACAGAGCAAACGTCCACGGTCAAGGTAGCGCAGGACGGCGGAAAGCCGAGCAGTTTCGGGATCAGTGTCGACCCAACCCCAGGATTGCGCAACGTCCAAGTTCGGCTTCAGGGTGGCCAGACGATCTGGAATCATGCAGGCACCGCAGCCCCGGGGCCCTATGACATTCCCGATTTTGCGCCCCAGGCAAATGCTTACCTTGACCAGGCCAAGATCACGGGTAACAGCGTTACGCTTCAATTCCTCGTGAAGTCCGAGACCGCCGGATCCGTTCAGATCACGATTGGTCCAAATCTGGACTTTGTGTTGTTGCAAACCCAATCCTGGAAAAATGAGCTGGATTCCACCATACGCGTGGACCGAAATTTGCAGCTTGACTACAACTCCGTGGAAGAACTTCAACTGGAAGACATTGCAGCTTCGGGGTCAATCACGAGAGCCGGTATTCGTTTCGACGCAGGGGGTAAGTTTGAGCCCGGACGGTTGTTGGGTGAGGTCACGACGTTCGACGGCCGCCAAAACGCGACCATCAGTCCCGACTACTCTCTCGCGCAGAAGATCCAGCTCGGATCGACGGTCCTTAAGAAGAGCATACAATGCAGCGGGATCAGTTCGTATGTCGAAGGAAATTCTCCGGCCGATCTCTATTTCGAACTGCAGCCCGACGCCGGCGGAGTTCCGGGCAACGTCGCGCCGCTCGCGAGCTCGAATGTTCCTTACAAACCGCCTGAAAAAGGTTCCCGCCAGCTGTGGACGTTCGCTGCATTTTCTAAGCCGGCAGAGTTGAATCTGGACACGCCCTATTGGGTTGTGATCAAAGCCGTGCGCGGGGTCGTCCGTCTTGGATTGCAAAACGCCGCTCCTGACCCATCGCAACCCGTCACCTTCAGTTCCGCGCTGATCAATCGGGGAGGTCAGCGTTGGAAGTGTCTCGCACTGGCTTCAAAAGGGCGTGGCGACACCTGTTCCACCGCGATTGCAGCGCTTGCCAGGGTCGTCTATCTCCCCGGTCCTGACGACCAGACCGCGGCGATCCACGCTTTAGTAGGTAACAGCGCCGCGGAACAGCGCTTCGATGCGGCGGCAAAACCGGTGAACGTGTCATTGGATCTGACTCGCAACACTCAGAAACAAGCCACGCTGATTATTCGCTCTCACGCGCGCGGCATGCTGACCCTGGCCAACGTGATGCAGGAATACAAATTGTCTTGAGGCAGACGTGAAACCAAGCCGAATCCGAGTGTTCGACGGTCTACGAATCACGACGGACCACATCAACCACGTGCAAACCGCGTTCGCTTCCGGCATCGAAGATCTGCGCCAGATTGCAGGGCTAGGACGCGTTCAGAGTGGGCTGACCGTAACCGTAGACGGCGGGCAGGTGAAGATTGCTCCCGGCCTGGCGTTCGATCAACAAAGAAATCGCCTTGTGTTCGATGAACCTCAGTCCATCCCCTTGGAATTTGCCGCGAGCGAACAAACGAAATACGTCTGCGCAAAGTACGAGACCGTGGAAGATGGCCAAGTCGAAGGCCAGGCAACGCTGCTCTTTGACAGTTGCTCGGTGCACGTTCAAACCGACCTCCCCAAGCCGCAAGACAATCTTGTAGTGCTCGCGAAGCTTGCCAACGCCCAGACCGGAATCATGGTCGAAGCCCCCGATCAACCAACTGGGCAAGGTCGTGGCAACAGCAACGCCGCTGGTCCGTCTCTTCCTGTGCGTCAGGGCGTCACAAGAATTAAAGGTTCACTCCTTCAGATTTCGGCTTCGACCGATTCAAACATGCTCGCGGAGCAGGATCTGGAACTGGAGGTTTTGCCCTCGAGCCTGACTGCATGGACCCTGATCTCCGCCACGATAACCGTCGTCCCGCAGGCTCCGGTTGGTGCGGAACCAGCCATACCACAGCAAACGCAATTCAGCTTTCAGTGTCGTGCCGACGGTGAGAGCAGTCTCAGCGATTCCGGCGTTACACAGTTCTCGATTTCCACAACCTCCACCCCGGATTTTTCCGACAAAGAAATGGCGCGCCTCTTTCTTGATTTACCCGCGTCATCGGGGCTGGACTCGCTCAAGGCCGCCTATATTGCCCTTCGCCTTGTGCGCGGAAACTCCGGACAACTCAAGATCGTATCGACGCTGGACTGGTCTGCTGTACCCAGCGACGAAGCGGTGAAGTCAATTCAAAACCTCAAACCGTCTCTCGCCTGGCAGGCGCTATTTGCCTGGAAAGCGTTAGGCGAGTTCGCGGTCTAGTAACTGTTCTGAAAGGAGCCACGACAATGAGTACTTTTGTTCTACCAACAGGGCCAGGAATACCAGGGACGGGGACGCCGGGGGTAACGGGAGGCACGGGGCCAACGCCGCCGCCGGCGCCGGGAGATGCGGTGGCGACGTTTTTGGCGGAACTGGACAGCGCGGATTTCAGCATAGTCGCGCCGGTCAGTGAGCCGGAAGCGGAGCAAGGGATTATTTTGTTTTCGGTGGTGAACATGCTGCTGGCGGGGAGGGGAGAGCAGGTCGTCGGCGGCGAGCGGAAGGTGGACGTATTAGGGATGCTGACGCTGTACTACGGGCTGCAGGATCGTTCGTTGATTTCGAAGATTCGGGTGAAGTCGCAGAGTTTGTTTGCGCAGATTGATCCGGAGCTGAAGAGCTTGCGGGACGATCTGGACCGATTGGGAGCGGACGTGACGTTTCTGGAACGGGAAGCGAAGCGGCAGTTCAACCTGGGGAGGAACAACGACGTGGCGGGGAACGTTGGATTTCCGCGATTGTTCAAGCGGTACGTGGACATTGCCAACGATCCGCTGATGTTTCTGGACCTGCGGCAGGAGCAAGCGAACTCGATTACGGACAAGGGGAACGTAGCGAAGGCGTTTGATCTGCTGCGGGAGTTGAAGGACGTGGTAGTGAACATTGTGCGGTCGCTGAGCAAGTACGGGACGATCGCGACGACGCGAGTGAACAACGACTGGGCGGACTATGAAGGGCGAGCGATGGGGATTCTGAAGTCGGTGGCGGACACGTTGTTGTCGGACGACATCGACGATCAACGGCCGTTGGCGGTGCTGGCGAATCTGACGGGGAAGAACCTGGACGAGGAGGTAGCACCGTACGTGGCATTGGCGCGGGAAGGCGGATTGCTGCTGAACCTGGCTTTGGAAGCGTACCGGGCGACGAAACAGAACCTGGAAGACTACGACGAACAACACCTGGTGGACTTGTTCCAGTCCCAGGGCACCGTGTTCCTGACCACTCGCATGCGCCGCAGCGCCGTCATCATTCGATCGTTTCGTCCCCTGCAGTGGGCTTAGCTACCAAAGGAGGCGACATGAAGATCTCGGCTGCACTAATCGTAAGGAACGAAGAGCGCACGTTGGCGCGGTGCCTCGCCAGCATCCGCGATCACGTCGACGAAATCGTGGTGGTCGACACGGGATCCACGGACGGGACCGAGCAGATCGCCCGTCAATTCACCGACCGCGTTTTTCACTCAACCTGGCGCCGGGATTTTTCTCAGGCCCGCCAGCACGCCTTCGATCGGGCCACGGGCGATTGGGTGCTTTGGGTTGACGCCGACGATGTGGTTCTCAACGCCGATCGCATCCGCGAGTCTTTGCAGCGCGCGCCTGCAGAAACGAAGGCGTTTTACTGGAAATACGTAGTCGGCCGCGACGAATTTGGAAACTCCACGTGCGAGTTTTGGCGGGAACGATGCGTCCGCAACGAGGGCTTGTTTCGCTGGGTCGGGCGCGTACACGAGGTACTTGTGCCCCGAGTCCCCTGTGCCACTGCTCGCATAGACGACGTGGTTGTTGTCCATCTTCGTGAACCGAAGCCTGATCGTCCCCCAACCCGCAACCTCGACATCCTTCATGAAGAGTATTTGCGTTCACGCCGTCGTCCCTCACCTCGACTGCTTTTTTGTCTTGCCAACGAATACGCTGATACCGGCCAGACCGATGCCGCGATTGAGTTCTTTCAGAAATATGTCAAGGCTTCGACCTGGAATGACGAAAAATATTTTGCGCAGTTAAAGCTCGCCAGACTTTACCGGCAGCAGCAGCGGCTTGCCGACGCCGTGGATGTGGCGTTGCAAGCAGTCAAAACCATCCCCTTTTGGGCGAATGCCTATTTCTCCATAGCGGAGACCTATTACTACCAAAAGGATTGGAGCCGCGTCGCGCACTGGGTGGAAATCGGCAGGAACCTTCCCGCGCCGGATACGATCTGCATCGTCAGTCCTCGAGAATATCGCTACGACTGGATGGTGCATTACACCAACGCTTTGTTCCATCTCGGCCGCGTCTCCGAAGCGATCTCCTGGTCGGAGAAGGCTCTCTCCATCTGTCCGAGTGATGTTTGGCACAGCATGAACTGGCACTTCTTTGCCGAGTCGGTCCGACAGCGAGAGTTGGCTTTGCCTGCAACACCTGCACGCAAGGAGAGGCTGCCCACCATCTTTTGGCACGGCCCGCTCTACGATCACAGTGGCTATGCGGAAGAAGGACGCCAGTTTGTTCTTGGTCTGACTTCAATCGGAGAGCGCCTTCGCGCTATTCCCTATTTTTGCTGGAACACGGGTCGGGTCGCGCTTCCTCGTAAGGACTTCGACGGTCTGAGCAATCTCATTTGTACGCCCGTCGCCGAACCCGGTGAGCAGGTCATCAGCGTCTGCCACATGACAGCCGACAGTTTTCAGCGCATCCCCGGCGCAGTTCTTCACGTCGGCCGGACGATGTGCGAAACAGATCGAATCCCCGCTCATTGGGTGAATCTCTGCAACAACATGGATCAAATCTGGGTTCCATGCGATTTCAACGTCGAAACGTTCGCATCGAGCGGCGTGCACCGCGAAAAGCTGGTGAAAATTCCCGAAGCGATTGACACCGATCTGTTCCGTCCTGACGTAGATCCTCTGCCGCTCTCTGCTTCCCGCGGCTTTAATTTCCTCTCTGTCTTCGAGTGGGGACGCCGGAAGGGATGGGACGCGCTGCTGGTGGCTTTCGTTCAGGAATTCGGAGCCAATGAAGACGTCGCTTTAATTCTGAAGACTGGTGCCGGTGGCTGTGGACTCGACCACATGAGACATGAAGCGCAAGAGTGCCTGAAGCGTTTGGGTCGTGCCCAGAACATTCCGCCAAACGTCATCTTCCATCGTGCGTACCTGCCGACGGAACAGCTGCCGCGACTCTACCGGGCAGCAGACGCTTTCGTGCTCCCTTCGCGCGGCGAAGGCTGGTGCAGGCCGCTCATGGAAGCGATGTTGATGGGAGTGCCGTCCATCGCCACTCGCTGGAGTGGACACCTCGAATTCATGGACGACTCCAACTCCTGGCTCGTCGACTGTCATCTCGTGGACGTTCCCGAACAGGGATGGCGAGAAGCCGCAATCTATAAAGGTCATCGTTGGGCAGAGCCGGAAGTGCCTCATCTTCGTTACATCATGCGCGAGGTGTTCAATGATCGCGCGGCGGCGCGGCGAAAAGCAGAAGCTGGCCGGGAACGACTCCTGCGAAACTACAGCCGCCGCGCTGTTGCCGGCTTAGTACGCGAGCATCTGTTGAAATCGCTCGCTCTACTTTGATCGCTCATCGAGTCAACGCGCATGCAATATTGGGCCGGCGCGGAGCACTCTGAAATCGTTTTGAGGCTGCCGTAAATGGCAAACCAATTGAGAGCGATGGGATTCATCCTGGTCAGGTACTGTGTTGTTTTTTTCCTTTGGACTGTGGCGGCTCTGAGTACGGCCGCCCGACAGAATGGGTCGACGCCGGATCAACAGATACCTCCCGTCACAACCGTCGTAACCGTTTCCGCAGAGGCAATTCCCGCAACCACTGTCCCCGCGGTTGTAACCGTCGTGAGCCGCGATTTCATCGAGAATGCTCATGCCGAGAATTTCGCCGACCTGATCCGAAAGATTCCGAATCTTTATCTTTCGCAAGCGGGAGGAAGAGGCGGGCTCACAACACTTACAATTCGCGGCGGCAAACCAAATTTCACCATGGTTTTGATTGATGGAATTCCGATAAATGACATTGGAAATATTCTCGGGGGTTCATTTGATTTCTCATCAATGAGTCCCGAGAACATCGACCGAATTGAAATCGTGAGTGGTCCGTTTTCTTCCTGGTACGGGTCTGAAGCGATCAGCGGCGTCGTCAACATCATTTCGCGGCGTGAAGAAACGCGCAAAGTTTTTGAAGCTGGCGCAGAAATGGGCAACTTTGGGACTGGCCGAGGTCATGTTTCTGTCGGCGGAACGATCGGTTCATCTCCGTATTTGTTGAGTGGTTCTTACTTGACTATGGGCCCGGAGGCTGGCGGCGGCCAAAATTCATTGACAACCGTCGCCTGGAGTCTGAGTCATAGCGTCGGCCGCTCCAGAGTGCTGCAGGCCCTGGTTCGCACTCACATCAAGCAGTCATCCGGTTTCCCAACAAATGGCGGAGGGCCACAATATTCGATTCTCCGTCAGCTGCAAACGGATCATTCCCGGGAATTCATCTCCGGCCTGAGCTTTAAGCACCAGGTGAATCCCTCCTGGTTGTACAACATAAATGGAGATGTTTATTCCAGAATTGAAGACAGATTCACGCCGGCAATACTCGATGCCGTTGTGCCGACTGCCAATTCGGTTCCTTCCGAACAGACACATGAAAGGTTCACGAGAGCACGAATGGGTCTCTCAAATGTTTTCACGATCAATCGGCACGTATCAGGCGAACTCCGCGTGGGATTCAAGAGCGAACGAGGAACCACCGACAGCAAAATCTCGGCCACAATTCCCGACAACTTCGAACTGAATCGTCCTGCGCTGAGTCTGAACGGCGGACTTCTTTTTCAGTCGGGAAGGTTGACGGCTACCGGGGGATTGGGCGTCGAAAAGTCGGCTGGTGTTGCCGAGGTGGCCCCGCGAATTGGAGTTTCCTACAGAGTGGGGTCTGGTGAAACGCGGCTGAAGACAAGTTGGGGAACCGGTTTCAAGCTGCCGTCGTTTGAAGCTCTGGGCGATCCTATCGTTGGAAATCCACAATTGAAACCTGAATACAGCAATGGTTTCGATGTAGGGATTCACCAAATCCTGAAACCGGCTAACCTGCACTTTTCCATCACGTACTATCGGAATTCGTTTCGGAATCTGATCGATTTTAGCCCAAAACAGTTCAGGTTGGTTAATCGGGGTTCGGCGGGCTCGCAAGGCGTTGAATGTACAGCAAGTATTTCTCCGACGCCTCGACTTGATCTGGACGCGCATTTAGTCTTTCTGAACACTCACCTGTTGAACACCCCGGAGCACCTGCGAGATTTGCCCAGATGGCGGGGAGGTTTCGGAATTGACTGGAAAATGGCTTCTCACTTTCGATCGAGGCTGGATGCACTGTGGGTCGGCCGTCGTTACGATTTTCAGGTGCCGATACCCGACCAACAAACAGTGCCGAAATATCTGGCTACCGATCTGATTGTGAGCTACGCCGCAAACGAGCGTTCCAGGTTCTATCTAAGGATTGATAATGTTCTGAACTCCCAATATCAGGAGTTTCTTGGTTTCCCGAATGGCGGGATCTATGCGCGTGTTGGATTTGATTTTCTGCTTGTGAAGCCTTGAGAAGGACAGGAAATGCCTTTAGTTTTGGTATTGAGTTTTGTCCTTTAGCGTCACGCGCCAATGCATTGCATCGTTTTTGAGAACGCCCTTGCTGGACCGGAAGCGTCGGGCCCCGCGCGATTCACGAGCTGCATTCTCCAAAATGACGTGGACCTGCCCTATCGTGCCATCAGGACAAACATCGCGTCGAACGAGCTACGGATGACCCGAGCCCGAGGGAACCAGCCAGCGAACGAGCTGGCCGATAGTCTCCGGAAACTGAACGCCGAGAAGGCCCAGGATTGGAATAATGATCAAGAAGACAATGCGGCCAATGAACTCAGCATCCCAATGAATTTCGCCGGGCTTGGTGCCGTTGAGGCAACTGAGGACTGCGTCGCGGTTCATCTGGAAGGCCATGTGGAGAGCTACGCCGATGAACGCGAGAATGACAAACCAATTGTAGTAGGCGAAAGGGTTCTTCGGTTGCAAGGGGTAGGAACTGACCGCAAGAAGCATCAGGAAGAGACAGACGAGGGAATAGGTGGTGAGATTGGTGAGCTGCGGGAGGATGTGCGCGAGGAAGTGGACAGTGCGGCTGACGATAAATTCCTCTCCTTGTTCCGTGATTGCCTTTCGCGCAGCCGCGATGCTTTCTTTTTCCTTATCGTCGAAGTGAAACCATGAACACAGCAATGGGGAGATTTCCCCAGGTTCCTTTCGCTCAGGATTAGAAACCGACGTCCCACAAGACTTCTGAAGAACATTTTCCACAAGGCGAGTGAAGTGATTGAGGTGAAGTTGTGCTTCGATCTGTGCAGCGAGAGAGGCCCTGTATTGCCCAGTGGCCCCGGCATCTAACGCGCTTTCATAGCAGCCTTCGGCTTTCCCGACGATGCCGTTTCCTTGACCCGGTATATCGGTGAATTCCCTGCCTTGTGTCGAAGGTAATTCCTGAACGGAGTTTAGTAAATCGCGGGCCTGGCCAATTGAAACCCCCAAAGCAGTTAGCGAGGAGGGCGCGGTGGCCAGGTTCATTCTGGGCATGGTGCGATGCTCGCGGTGGAAGCGGGAGAAAGCGTCGCGCATGGGCAGCCGGCCCAGGCGCTGGAGCAGAGCTCGGACGGCCCTCCAGAGAAAGAAAAGACGAAGTACGCCGGCAAGCACAGCCGCGTAGACGAGAAGGAAGGTGACTCCCAGCAGCAAGTAGAAGGATCTGGAATCGAAGGCATACACGAGACGATAAAAAAATAGATAGATACCCCAGAAAAGAGTTAGGACGAGGGCAAGGTAGACGGCCGTTCGCGAGCTGTGAGGAAACCGAAGCGAAGGGCAGGAAAGGAGGTCATAGACCTGGAGTTCGAGAACACCCAGCCCGCGGTACGACTCTTTGTTGGAATAGAAGAAGGAGGAATCACGCCGAATCTGTTCTGTATGTTGCCCTGAACCTGGAACGGGTATTGATGAAATGGAGGCAATTCCCTCGATCATCTGCAGACGGCGGATGGAGCAGAAGGCCCAGGTGACGGTCGCAAGAGAGATGAAGAACAGCGGCGGCAGCGGCGACACCCCATTGCTCAGATTGACCGCACGAAATCCAGTAAGGATTCCGTCTCCGGAACGAAAAAGGCGAAGAAAGATCCATCCCCCGGCGAGGTACATGGCAAGCGCCAAGCAGAGGAAGCTACTGACCAGGACGGGAGCGGCGAGCCACAAACGCCGACGACGGACGGTCGGCACATGAGGCTTTCGAGCGTGTTGGAAAATATCCGAACCTAGCGAAAAGCAGGCGGCCAGACCGATGAATAGAATTGCGATCATCGCGGCTAGAAAGAGGTATCGCCCCCAGCGCGGGCTTTGAATGGCGGAGACAGAATATGCGGTGATCGCCACAGCGTAAACGGAAAGAGTGGCGGTGCCGCCGATCAGGTAGAAAGACTTGGCGTCCGCGTAGTCCAGTGTGAAGAGATGCCCCACGGGCGATCTGGAACGAAATCGGCGCAAGAAGCGATCGGCAAACCTCCAATGCAGCCGGAATTTCTTAGTCCGAGCCAAAAAAATGAGAGCCGGGACGAGACAGACCGCACTCCACAATATGAGGACCGCATGCGCGAATTGCGGAACGATGCCACGATTCGTTCGTTTGGCCCCGGGTGCCAGGGGGAAAGCATTAGCTCGCAGTGTGTACGCCGGATCATCCTTTGTTTCGAGAGAGCGGATGGCCACAGGCCAGAAGCCGTCGCGACCGACCGTAACGATCCAGAGTGGAGGCGTCGATTCGACTGCCGACGGTTTGTCATTGTCGGTCACACCGCCGTAATTTTTCCGGCTGGTCTGACTATCAAATGGCGAACCATACTCGAGGAGAGAGGCGTCCGGGTTGAGCAAATTCCGCGTGGCATTGTAGACACCCTCGGACCCTTGGTCTGGAAACTGAATGCGCGTACCGGCGCCCGTGGCCGGGTTCGGACTTATCCAGAGCTGATTCAAGGTAAAAAGAGGATAAGGAGTGATCACCAGCATTCCCCGCGTGTTTGCATTGGCTTCTGGATGGGCGTAGAGAAGGTCGGCATTGAGAGCAAAGATGATGGTAGACGGAGAATGCTCGCGGATTTCACGAGCAAGAAAGATTACGTCGCGAACATCGGTGGCAGCGATGCCCACGTAGTTGAATTGCTCATGGGAAATGGTGGAAAGCAGATTGGAGAGCATGAGCTCGGAAGAAGAAATATCCAGCTGCGAGACGGAAGGAATGGAATCTACGGCGTTCCCGCTGTCATCTTCGGTGGGTAACGGCAGGGACCGAGAAGAGTCTGGGTTTGGCGTTTCTTGCTGAGACGACTGTTGGCGTTCCCGGCGAGCTTTTTCCGATTCGCTGCGCAGCCGGGAAATGTGAAGAGGAAACGGCAGATTGTTGACCGGCATCACAATCGAATGGGAGGGACACTCTGGCGGAGCCGGCGCTTCTGGCTTCCTTTTCGGAGACGGCGCACCTTGAGTGATGGCTTTGCTCAGCGAGGAGCCATAGGCCGTATTGCCTTCCGTCAGAAGAGCGACGCGGAACGGATTGACACTCGAATGCTGGGACTTCAGATATAAAAGCAGCTCATTGAGGGCAATGGTGTCCCGCGCAACGGCCGATGCGAATGTGGAACTCGACTCCTCCGGAAACTGAAAAAAGCATCCCGGATGCGCACCCGTTGCATACGGAATGGCGGTGGCAGTACCAGACAGGATGCGAAAATGCACAGGTCGCGCCTTTGCACGGGACTCAATCCAGGCGTGCAGGGCGAAATCGAGCGACTCGGCGGATCCCGAAAAGGACGGACCTAGAATTTTGATGGAGCTGCATGCCATGGGCAACGGAGCTGGAATTTCTGGTGGACGGGGTCCGGACCAGTCGAAATGAGGCGAAATCATGTCGTGAGAAGACGTGCGACGACCACAGAGCCAGGCGATCTGGTCGAGTGCGGAGATCATGGCTTGCTTGTGGATACCACTCGTGGGCGTTTCTCCTATTAGGAAGAGAAGGAGAGCGCGGGGGGGTGAGCCATCGGCTGAATGCTCGTGTAAAGGGTCACGGAAAAGGATGTAGCCGGGACTTGTGTCATGAGGGTGAGGTCTCTCGGTGTCTTTTTCGCGGGTCTCCGATTGCTTGCCATCCTCTTTGATCGGCATTTTTTTTCTGATCTCTTCAATCCACGGGAGATCGAAACGATCAAGGACATAGCCGTCGGCTTCCGCTGCGCGCTGGATAGAGGCAAGGTTGCGGTCGAACAAGTAAGGCAGTC
>Ga0070707_100000472_pt1 | contig 39828 bp, 36 predicted proteins | sample KBSK5502metaG_FD_65468 | JGI IMG/M metagenome (GOLD analysis project Ga0070707, IMG submission 65468) | Corn, switchgrass and miscanthus rhizosphere microbial communities from Kellogg Biological Station, Michigan, USA - KBS K5-50-2 metaG | ecosystem: Host-associated > Plants > Roots >... | reverse complement strand
CGAGCACAACCCCAAGAACAACCGGATGCGGGCCCTCTAGCCTCCCTCGGCCTTCGCCTTCAGCCCGGTCGCGAACTTTTGGAGGGATGGGCCCAGGTCGGGCATCGACTTCCAGATCATCGACAGCAGAGGGCCGGTGTACTCCTCGCGAACGTGAAACCGTGTTCGGCCGCCGCTGTCCGGGGTGAGCGTGAAAGTCCGCACGCCTTTGAACAGACCCAATGGCGCGCCACCGGACCAGACCATCCGGCGCGGCGGCTGGAAGTCCACGACCCTGGCCGGGAAGGCGCGGCCAGGGTTGGCCTCGCTGAAGATGGACAGCATCTCGCCGGGCGCCACTCGGCCCTCCAGCCTGACGACCCCAGAGTCCCAGGCCGGGTACTGCGGGGCGTCGGTGAGGATCTCCCAGATCCTCTCGGGCGGCGCCTGGATGGTGGATTCGGCTTCGTAGGCCCTCATAGCCGCGCCTCCTCAGCCAGGCCGGGCTGGTCGCCGACGAGCCGGCGGGCGCCCGCCAGCTCTACCGGCTGCACGGCCAGGGCGTGGGCGCGGTGCGCGAGTACCTGGAGCGGGTTTGGGGCGACGCCGGCGCGCGCTTTCGGGTATTCGCCGAGAACACTAGGCCTAGAAGGTAGGGGCTAGCCCCTCCCCTACCCATTCCCGCAGCACCTCATCCGTGTGCTGGCCCAGCGCGGCCGAGGGCCGGCGGATGCGAATCGGCGTCTTGCTGGCCCGCTGGAAGGGGGCGGGGTAGTGGCACCGGCCGAGGATCGGGTGCTCGAGCGTGACCACCCCGCCGCGCCCCCACAGCTGCGGGTCGTGGAACGCGTCGTCGACGTCGCGCACCGCTGCCGCGGCCAGCCCGGCGCCCTGGAGGAGCCGCATCGCCTGCTCCGCGGTGCGCCGCTCCGCCCAGGCCGCGAGCGCCTCGCGGAGCCCTGCGGTGCCCTCCAGACCCAACAGCCGGGCGGCCGCCTCGGCGTCGGCCTCGTCCTCCAGCTCCACCGCCAGCCACTGGTCCTCGCCCGCGCAGCGCACCACCGCGGCCAGCACCGATCCCGGCGGCGAGTTGGGCGTGGGGTCGCTGTCGTCGTCGAAGTTGAGCGCGGGCAGGTACAGCGGCGCCATCATGGCGCCCCCGGCCTCGACCTGGGCGATGTCGACGTACGCGCCCTCTCCGGTGCGGTCGCGCGCGGCCAGGGCGGCGAAGATCGCGAACAGCACATGGGCGACCGCCGTGTAGTCGAACTGCGTGCCGTGCGGCGCCCAGATGCGGGTGATGCCCATGAACGAGTTGATGTTCGAGCCGTACGCCATGTAGTGCGCGCGGGGTCCCGTGCGGCCGTAGCCGGACACCGTGATCATCACCAGCCGCGGGTTGTGTGCCGCGAGGGCCTCGTGCGTCAGGCCCCACCCGGCCATCGTCGCGCCGGCGAAGTTGTCGAGCAGGACGTCGGCGTCCGCGACCACGCGCATGAAGGTTGCCCGGTCGCCCGGGTCCTTCATGTCGAGGGCGACCGACCGGCAGCTGCGCGAGTAGGCCGAGAACATGACGTTGGTTTCGACCCCGGACGGCTCGTACACGCGGGGCTGGCCGCCGAAGGGCCCGGTGCGCAGGGGGTCGGGCCGGCCGGGCGACTCGATCTTGAGCACGTCGGCGCCCATCTCGGCCAGCGTGGTGGCGCTGACATTGCCGGCGATGGCGGTCCCGAAGCTGATGACGCGCAGCCCGGCCAGCGAGGGCGACGCCGCCGCGAGGCTGTCGTTCGAGCTCGGCGGGGAGGCCGCCAGCACCCCGTCGGTGTGCTCGCCGAGGAGCGGTGCCGGCCGCTCCGGCAGCTCGATCAAAGCCGGGCGCGACTTGAAGGGCAGGCCCGGCGCCCGGAAGGTTCCGATCCGCGGGTGCCGGTATTCGACCCAGTAGCCGCGGTCGGCGAGCTGGGCGTCGCCGGCGACCTGCTTCAGCGTCATCCGCGGCGCGCAGGGCACGCGCAGCTCCTGGGCCCGGCTGACGATCTCCTCGGTCGTCATCTGGCAGATCAGCCGGCTGTACACGGGCATCAGCGCCACCGCCTTGCTGTCGCGGTGGGCGCGCACTCGCATCTCGGGGTCGGCGAGCTCGGGCGGTCTTCCCATGAGCTCGAAGAAGCCGTCCCAGTGGGGCGGGTTGTAGACCAGGAACTCCACCTGGCCGTCGGCGGTGTCCCACAGCCCGGTGGGTGGCGAGGCGGGGGCGGCCATCCGGTCGCGGGTGATCCACAGCACTCCCGACTTGGCGTAGAGCGCGAAGGCCACGCTGTCGCGGTAGGCCAGCATGTCGTGTACGGAGAGCTCGATGACCTGGCCACCGATCGCCGCCCGCTCACGCAGGGCCGCGATCCCCAGCGCAGCGGCGTGGGCGCTCAGCTCGTCGTACAGGGCGTTGCTGGGCATGGCGCGGGGCGGGCCCTCGGGCGGGCCGACCGAACGCATGTGGCCGCTGGCCGCGTAGGAGACCATGTGGGTGGAGCGCAGGCCGTCCTCGGGCCCCCCGGCCCCGAACCAGGTCAGGCAGCACACGACCGCCTGCGGCTCCGCCCAGGAGAGCGTGCGGGCGGCCGGGTCCCAGCCCGGGACCGCCGCGCGCGGGGTGGGTGCGATGAAGACCAGGTCCACGCCCGCGGCCAGCCGCCGCAGCGCCGCCTCGGCGTCGGGGGCGGCAAGGTCGAGCGTCAGGCCCCGCTTGCCCACGTGGTAGTACGCGAACTCGAGGCTCGACTCGAGGTCGCCGGCGGAGGCGCCGCCGGCGAAGGGACCGTGCCGGCGGTTGCGGTCGCCGGCGGGCGGCTCGACCTTGACCACATCGGCGCCCGCCAGGGCCAGGAGGCGCGTGCCGTAGGCCCCCAGGTCGCCCGCCAGGTCGAGGACCCGGACCCCGCCCAGGGGCAGCGAGCTCAAGCGGGGACTTTGTTGGAGCCGAAGACGCCGTCGGCGGCCAGCGCCTCGAACTCGTCGTCGCCGATGCCCAGCTCGGCGGCCAGCACGTCCTTGCCGGCTTCGCCCACGTGCGGGATCCGGTTGCCCGGTTGGGTCCAGCCGTAGCTGTTGGTCGGCACCTCGATGGTCCCGCCCAGCCCGTCGTCGACCGTCAGCAGCCAGCCCATCTTCTGCACGTCGGAGCTGGGGTCCAGGACGTCCTCCGGGTTCGAGATCCGGCCGCAGGGCATGCCGGTGGGCCCGACCTTCTCGACCACCTCGGAGCTGGTGTGCCGCATGGTCCACTCGCGCACGATCGTGTTGCCTTCCTCGGTGCGCGTGTCGCGCTCGGCGTAGGTGGCGAAGCGCGGGTCGGTGGCCAGCTCGGGCCTGTCCATGACCTCGCAGAGGCGCTGCCAGAGACGGTCGCTGTTGACGCCGAGGACGATGAAGCCGTCCTTGGTCGGAAACACGCCGTAGCCGACCGGGGCGGTGAGGTACTCGCGCGTCGAGGGGATCTGCTTGCCGGTGACGGCGATCGAGTTGAGCGCCAGCAGCGTGCGCACCATGGAGATCTCGAGATGCTGGCCGCGACCGGTGCGCTCGCGCTCCCACAGCGCGGTCATGACGGCGCCGTAGGCCGCCATCCCCGAGGCCATGTCGCCGATCGGAGTGCCCAGGGCGACTGGCACCCCTTCCTTGTCGCGGTTGGTGCCCATGATCGTGCTCTCGGCCTCGGCGACGATCGCCAGGCCGCCGCGGCGGGCCATGTCACCGGCCGTCTGGAAGCCGCCCCAGAGGCTGATGGAGCAGGTGATCAGGCGCGGGAAGCGCTCGCGCAGCTCGGTGAAGTCGAGGCCCATGCGGGTGACCGTGCCGGGCGCGAAGTTCTCGATCAGGACGTCGGAGATTGCGATCAGGCGGAGGGCCAGCTCCAGCGCCTTGGGATGCTTGAGGTTGAGCTCGATGCTCCGCTTGCCGCGGTTCACGGCAGCGCTGTAGGAGCTGAGGGTGACGCCGTTGGGGCCCGGCCGCTGGGGGCCGCGGATGCGCGAATACTCGCCGCCGGGCGGCTCTAGCTTGATGACGTTGGCCCCGGCGTCGGCCATCATCTGGGTGGCGAAGGGGCCCGCCAGGATGTGCGTCACGTCGAGCACCCGCACGCCGGTCAGCGGTCCCGTACCTTCAGCCATCTAGCCCAACTCCTCGTCCGACACTTCTATAACGACCGAACTATTACGCACGCGCCGCCGCCCGTCAAGCGGCCTCGCCGGCGCGCTCAATCGAGCTTGGTGACGAACTGGCGGAGCTGCCGGATGTTGCGGACCTCGAAGTAGCCGTCCGTGTGTCGCGCGTACTCGTCGACGATCGAGTCGCCCGAGTTCCACATCGCCTTGGGCTCGGGGTTGAGCCAGTAGACGTGGCGCGCTCGGTCGCGCATCGACTTCAGCGCCCAGGCCTGCGCGGCGTGGTAGTTGGTGCGCGCGTCGCCCAGGATCAGGATCGTGGTAGTGCTCCGGATCTGCTGGCCCCAGGTCTCCCAGAAGAGCTCCAGCGCGTGGCCGTAGTCGGAGCGGCCGTCGACCCAGATCGCGTGGTTGGCCTTGTTGATCTGGGCGGCCGCCTCGCCCACGTTCTCCGAGCGTTCAAGCAGGTCCGTGACCTCGTCGACGCCGTCGACGAAGACGAAGCTGCGGACCCGCGTGAACTCCTCCTTGATGGCGTAGACGAGCTGCAGTGTGAACTGGGCGAAAGCGGCCACCGAGCCCGAGATGTCGGCGATCACGAAGATGTTCGGCTTGCTCGGGTTGGGCTTCCGGAAGCGCAGCTCGGCGGGCACGCCGCCATAGGAGAGCGACGCCCGGACGGTCTTGCGGAAGTCGAGCGCGCCGCGGCGCCGGTGCCGCCGCTTGCGCGCCAGGCTGGCCGCCAGCTTGCGGGTCAGCGGCTGCATCACACGCTTCATGGCCACGATCTGGTCGGCCGAGGCCTTGATGAAGTCGATGTCCTCCGGCAGCGGCTTGCGCAGCGTCTGGGCGACGGCGTCGGGGCCGCGGTCGTCGACCAGCCGGCGCCGGATCTCGCTCTCGATCTCGCGGCGCAGCATGTCGACCTTCTCCTGGCTCTCCTCGGCGGCCAGCCGTTCCTCGACAACCGTGAGCTTGCCGCCGCCCAGCTCGCGGGCATCCGCCAGCAGGCGCTCGTACATGGCTTCGGCGCCCAGCTCCTTGAGGGTCCGGAAGAGGTAGTAGGTGCCGGCCACCGGGCGGCCGGGCTGGAAGCCGGCGAAGCGGCGCACGGCCTGGACCGAGAGCGCGCGCACCGACACCCGGTCGCTGTCCCCGGTGGCGCGGTAGACGAGCTCGATCAGCTCCGCGTCGCTGAGCGTGTCGAAGACGCTGCCCGGCTCGGCCGCGCCGGGCGGCTGCAGGCGGCGCGTGGAGAAGTAGATGTCGAAGACGGTCTCGAAGGCCGCGTAGTGGTCGAAGTCCTTGACCAGGGTGGCCGCCAGGGCGGCCTTGATCGCCTCACGGTTCTCGATCGGCACCAGCAGAACCGCCGCCGCGGCATCGATGTTCTCGGTCAGCGAGACCGGGAAGCCCACGTTGCGCAGCTCGTTCACGAAGCCGGCCAGCAGCTCATCCATGATTCAGGCGATGCCCCCGGTGCTGCTGATCCACGGCTTCGGCTCGTCGTACGAGCACGGCTGGCGCCGGCCGGGCTGGGTCGACCTGCTCCAGGACGCCGGCCGCCGCGTGATCGGCGTCGACCTGCTCGGGCACGGCAGCGCGGAGAAGCCGCACGACCCGGCCGCCTACGCCGGCGTGGAGGCCCGGGTGGCGGCGGCGGTGGCCGGCGAGGAGCAGGTCGACGTGGTCGGCTTCTCGGCCGGCGCGCAGGTCGCGCTCCGCCTGCTGGCGGACGATCCGCCGCGCTTTCGCAAGGGCGCGGTGCTCGGGGTCGGCAACTCGCTCCTCGAGCCGCCCGAGGCCGCGCCGCTGGCGGCGGCGTTGGAGCGCGGAGCCGACCCGGAGGACGTCGACTCGGTGGTGTTCGAGCGCCTGGTGGCGCAGCCGGGCCAGGACCGGGCGGCGCTTGTCGCCTTTCTGCGCCGGCCGGCGCCGCCGATCACGCGCGCCGGCCTGGCCCGCATCAGCTGCCCCGTCCTGGTCGTGATCGGGGACCGCGACCTCATGCACCCGGCGGACGAGCTGGCGGGGGCCATACCCGGCGCGCGGTTGCTGACCGTGCGCGGAGTCGACCACTTCGCGACCACCACCGACTTCCGCGCGATGGAGGCGGTCCTCTCCTTCCTGGCCGCCTGACGGGCGCATCAGCCGGCGGCCGGCGCCGCTCCCAGCTCCTTGGCCGCCTTCTCGATGTCGACCTGGTACTTGAGCAGGACGTGCAGCGTGTCGCGCAGCACCTCGGCGTCGACCTCGGCCTTGCCCAGCAGGAGCAGCGTGCGCGCCCAATCGAGCGTCTCGGACACCGACGGCCGCTTCTTGAGGTCGAGCGTGCGCAGCGACTTCACAACTCGCACGAGCTGTTCGGCCAGGTGGCTGTCCAGGCTGGGCACCTTGGTGAGGACGATCTCGCGCTCGCGTTCGACCGTCGGGTAGTCGATGTGGAGGTAGAGGCAGCGCCGCTTGAGCGCCTCTGAGAGCTCGCGGCTGTTGTTTGAGGTGAGCAGCACCAGCGGCACCTGGTTGGCCTGCATGGTGCCCAGCTCGGGAATCGACACCTGATAGTCCGAGAGCACCTCCAGGAGCAGTGCCTCGGTCTCGACGTCGAGCCGGTCGACCTCGTCGATCAGGAGCACGACCGGCTCGGTTGAGCGGATGGCCTCCAGCAGCGGCCGCGTGAGCAGGAAGTCCTCACTGAAGATGTTCGACTCGAGCTCCGCCCAGGCGGGGCTGCTGTCGCCAGCGGTGCGGTCGGCCTGGATGCGCAGCAGCTGTTTCTTGTAGTTCCACTCGTAGAGCGCCTTGGCCTCGTCGAGCCCCTCGTAGCACTGGAGCCGGATCAGGCGCATGCCGCTCATGCGGGCGGCGCTTTTGGCGAGCTCGGTCTTGCCGGTGCCGGCGGGCCCTTCGACCAGGATCGGCTTGCCCAGCTGGGCGCCCAGGTACAGGACGCCCGCGATCTGGTCGCTGGCCAGGTAGTCGACGGAGCGCAGCGCCGCCTTGACGTCCTCGACGGACGCGAACGAGTCGGGGACGGAGCGGGTGCTGATGGCCCTCATGTGTACCTCATGCGTTGGCCGGTAGGGAGCCGGCCTGCGAGACCCGTTCGGAGCCGCCGCGGTCGGCGGCGGCCCAGGCCGCCTCCACGCGCTTGGCCAGCGACGACATCGATGGCGCCAGGACGAGCCGTCCCGACTCGACGTACTGCTCGTGGTTGAGCTCGAGCCTGTCCGGTTCGTACAGGTAGTTCACCATCACCCCGAAGCTCTGCCGGCCGTGCTCGCTCAGGTCCGCGCCCGGGTTGATGCGCTCGAGGCGGGCGCCGTTCGAGAGGTGGAAGTGGGCGACGGTGTCGGCGATCCGCTTGTTCTGGCGGATCTTGAGCAGGTAGGCGAGCGTCAGCCGCCTGAGCACGTCCTCGACCGGCGCCGGGTACGGTGGCGGGAGCTGCGCCAGCAGGCGCTCGAGGGCCGCCACCGCGTCGGCCTTCTCACCTGCGAGCGCGCGGATGGACTGCGCGTCGTCGCCGATCAGGGCCCGCAGGCGGGCGTCGGTGAAGCCGCCGGCGTCCTGCCGGCGCTGGAACGTCTCGGCGAAGTTGGGGAGCGGCGAGAGGGTGCAGAAGGTGCGGATCTGGGGCAGCTCGGCGGCCAGCTCCGCGAACACCTGCTTGATCAGGAAGTTGCCGAAGGAGATGCCCCGCAGGCCGTCCTGCGTGTTGTTGATCGAGTACAGGATGGCGCTGTCGGCCCGGGCGACCTCGCCGATCGGGCGGTTGGGATCGATAAGCGGTCCGATACCGGCCGGGATGCCGCGCGTGAGCGCGATCTCGACGAAGATGAGCGGCTCGTCGGGAAGCGTGGGATGGAAGAACGCGAAGCAGCGGCGGTCGGCCCCCAGCCGTCCCCGCAGGTCGTCCCAGCCGTGGATCTCGTGCACCGCCTCGTATTCGATGAGCCGCTCCAGCACGTCGGCCGGCGTGTGCCAGGTGATCTGCTCGAGGCGCAGGATGCCCCGGCTGAACCAGGCCTGCAAGAGATGCCGGAAGTCGGCGTCCACCTCGGCCAGGTGCGGCTTCTTGGGCAGCAGTCCGAGCAGTTTGGCGCGCAGCTGCATCAGCACGCGGGTGGCGCCAGGCACCATGTTCAGGCGGCGGAAGAGCTCGCGCCGGGGCGGCTCCACGGCCGCCGCGAGCAGGCGCAGGGACTCGTCCGTGCGTTGCTGGTGCCAGCGTTGGATGGCCGCCTCGACTCGGTCCGGTGCGGGTGCGAAGCGGCGGTCGAGCACCTCCAGGAAGTCCGCGGTCTGCTTTGCCGAGAGCGCTGAGATGGTGTCCACGATGTCGCTGGCCAGGGCCAGTCCGATGGCCTCGCCGCGCACCTTGAGCAGCCGCTCGCACATGGCCGGCAGGCTCATCGGCGCCAGCCCGGTGCCCGCCTGGCGGCGAAGCAGCGCGGCTCCGCGCACCGCCTGCGCGACCTGCTCGAGCCACCTGCGCTGTGCCATCAGGCGGCGGGCATTAGTTCGATTGTCATCGACATGTGCGTAGGTTGGCATTATGATGCGTCGGGCGCCCAACGGCGCCCTCCTGTAGGAGAAAGCCCATGACCTTCAGAGGCGTGATGACCGGCGACACCCTGGAGCACTACTCGGCCGTGTTCGCGGCCCTTAGCGAGCCCGCCCGAATGGACATCCTTCTCCGCATCGCCGGCAGCTCCGCGGAGCTCGCCTGCACGGTCCTGGACGAGACCCTGCCGATCTCGAAGTCGACGATCTCGTACCACATCAAGATCCTCTACCAGGCGGGCCTGATCGAGATCCGGAAGGAGGGCCGCTACTACTTCTACAGGATGCGGGCGAACGCCCTGGAGCAGATGGCGCCGGGGCTCCTGGGGAGCATGCTGCGGGCGCGCGGCGAGAGGGCCGCCAGGGTCGCGACGCTCGAGCCCGCTGCCGTCTGACCCGGACCGTCGCCGGCGTCCTCGATTTCGAGGAAACGGGCACCGATCGCTTCCGCGCCGCCGCCGAGGGCGGCGAGTGGCCGCGCCTCTATGGCGGCCTGATCGTTGCGCAGGCGCTGGGCGCGGCGCTGCGGACGGTCGACCGGCCCGTGCACTCGCTCCATTCCTACTTCCTGCGCATGGGCACGCAGCGGCTGCCGGTCGATTACACGGTCGAGCGCACGCGCGACGGGCGCTCCTACAGCAACCGGCGCGTGGTGGCCGCCCAGGAGGGGTCGGTGATCTTCGTGATGGGCGCCTCTTTCCACGCCGACGAGCTCGGCCTCGAGCACCAGCTGCCGATGCCGGTGGTGGGGGAGCGGCCCGACGAGCTGCCTTCGATTCATGATGCCGTCCGCTTCCCCGGCGGGATGCGCTCCACCCTCGGGGTGATCGACGTGCGCGTGCCCGCCGGCTACACGGTGCGCCACACCAGGGCCGAACCCGCCGAGCACCGGCACATGTGGTTCCGGTCCTCCACGGCGCTCGGGGATTCCCCGGCCGAGCACGTCTGCCTGCTCGCGTTCGCCAGCGACCTCATGCCGTCGCTGATCGTGCTTTCCCGCCACGCGGTCAGCCACCGGGAGGGGTTCGAAACCGCGTCGCTCGACCACGCGATCTGGTTCCACCGTTCCTTTCGCGCCGACCGCTGGCTCTGCTACGACCAGCTCTCGCCGGTGGCGTTCGGGGGGCGGGGGCTGTTCACCGGCAGCGTCTTCACCGAGGAGGGACTGCTGGTCGCGACCGTGATCCAGGAGGTCATGCTGAGGGTTCGCCCGTAGAGGCGGGGCTTGTCCCGCCCTGCGAGCTTCGCCGGATTGACTTTGGGAGGTGGAGGGCATGGCTTTTCCCCAGCGCCAGGCGGCGATAGTGGGCGTCTACACGACCAGGCAGGGCCGCAAGCTCAGCCAGTCGTCGTTCGAGCTGGAGATGGAGGCGATCAAGGGTGCGATCGCCGATGCCGGCCTGCAGATGTCAGACATCGACGGTGTGATCCCGCTCAACGCCAGCCCGCACGTGGGGCGCGTGAGCGCCCACCAGTTCTGGGCCGAGCAGCTGGGCGAGCGGCCGCTGACGCTGCTCGAAATCGGGCTGACGAGTGGCGCCCTGGCCAAGGCCGCCGTCGCCATCGCGGCCGGGATGGCCAGCGTCGTCGTGCTCTTCTGGGGAAAGTCGGGATGGGAGCTGGGACCCGGCGGGACGCCGGTGCCCGACCGCGCGCCGCGCGCCGACGCCTGGGATTTCCAGATCTTCGGCGGCGGCTACGCGCACATGTACGCGCTCTGGGCGCAGCGGTACATGTACGAGTTCGGCGTCACCAGCGAGCAGCTGGCGCAGGTCGCGGTCACGCATCGCCATCACGCCACGCTCAACCCCGACTCGGTGATGGGCGACCGCGGCGAGCTCACGGTGGACGACGTGGTGGGCTCGCGCATGGTCGCGAGCCCTCTGCACCTGCTCGACTGTGCGCTCGACACCGACGGCGGCTACGCGATCGTGGTCGCGTCCAGGGCGGTGGCCGAGGGCACGCGCAAGAAGCCGGTGTGGGTCCTGGGCGGCGCCGAAGCGGCGTACACCGACTTCTACATGACGATCGACGACCCCTGGTTCAAGGAGCAGGGACAGGCCGTGCGCAAGACAGGCGACCTGGCCTTCGCCATGGCCGGCGTTGCGCGCGACGACATCGACACCGCGGGCCTGTACGACTGCTTCACGGTGACCATGCTGCGGGACCTCGAGGAGCTCGGGTTCTGCAAGCTGGGCGAGGGCGCCGACTACTTCGCCGAGGGCCATACGCGGCTGGGCGGCAGGATGCCCTGCAACACCGACGGCGGCCTGCTCTCCAACAGCCACTGCGGGCACCCGTCCGGGCTGCACACCATCGAGGTCGTCCGCCAGCTGCGCGGCGAGGCCGGAGAGCGGCAGGTTCCGGACGCGAAGATCGGGCTCTCGCTGGCCCAGGGCTCGTCGGTGCACGGGCAGGCGGGCACTTTGATCATGGCGGTGGACTGAGGAGGTTGGGATGAGCACTGTGGTCAAGCCGTATCTCAAGCCGCTGCCCAAGATCGACGAGTTCAACAAGCCCTTCTTCGACGTGCTCAAGCAGCACGTCTTCTCGGTACCGCGCTGCAGCGACTGCGGCGATTACGGGTGGGTGCCTTACCCGGCCTGCCGTTCCTGCCACTCAACGAGGCTGACCTGGACGCCCGTGAGCGGTAAAGGCGAGGTGTATTCCTACACCGTCGTCTATCGCGGGCCGGGCGCCTTCGGCGAGGAAGTCCCGTACGTGATCTGCATGGGGCGCCTGGACGAACGCCCGCGCTCCTGCATCGTGGGCGCCAACATGGTGGATGTCGATCCGTTCGAGGTCGCGATCGGCATGAGGATCAAGATCGCCTTCGAGGACATCCCGGCGGAGGACATCACGATGTGGCGCTGGGCGCCGAGAGGGGATGAGGTCTGACGCCCCCCTCCGGCCTGCTGCGCAGGCCACCTCCCCGCAGAGCGGGGAGGAGACTCTTCCCTAGTCCTTGAGGGCGGCCGCCACGTAGACGGCGATGTCGTCGACGGACATCTTCTCGTTGAGCTGCTGGCTCGAGATGCCTTCGTCGAACATCGCCAGGCAGAAGGGACACGCGGTGGCCACCTTGGTGGCGTCGGTGTCGGCGGCCATCTGCACTCGCTTGTGGTTGACGCGGGGCTTCGACTCCTCCATCCACATGCGCCCGCCGCCGGCGCCGCAGCACATGCCCTCGCGCTTGTTCTGAGCCATCTCCACCACCTTCAAGCCCGGGATGCGCTCGAGGATGTCGCGGGGCGGCGCGAAGATGCTGTTCCACCGGCCCAGGTAGCAGGAGTCGTGGTAGGTGAGCGTCTGCTCGAGCGGCTTGGTCAGCTCGAGGCGTCCCTCCTTGAGCAGCTGGTCGATCAGCTGCGTGTGGTGGATCACCTCGTAATCGCCGCCGAAGTCGCCGTACTCGTTGGACAGCGTGTTGAAGCAGTGCGGGCAGGGCGCGATGACCTTGCGCGTCTGGTACCGGTTCAAGGTCGCCACGTTCTCCTTGGCGCGCTCCTGGAACAGGTACTCGTTGCCGATGCGGCGCGCGGGATCGCCCGTGCAGCGCTCTTCGGAGCCGAGGATCGCGAAGTCGACGTTGGCGGCCTTGAGGATCTTGACCAGCGCGGTCGAGATCGTGCGCGCGCGATCGTCGAACGATGCGGCGCAGCCCATCCAGTAGATGTATTCGGCGTCGGGCTTGTCCTTGGCCAGTGGCACGTCGAGCTTCTGCGCCCACTCCGCGCGCGCGCTGTGGGGGAGACCATAGGGATTGGCGGAGTTCTCGATGTTGCGCAGGGCCGACTCGGCCTGGCGCGGGATGCGGGACTCGTCGAGGACCAGAGCGCGGCGCATGTCGAGGATCTTGGGCACGTGCTCGATGAAGACCGGGCACTGGTCCATGCACGCGCCGCAGGTGGTGCACGACCACAAGGTCTCGTCGTTGATCATGCCGCCGAAGAGCGGCCGGGCGCCCTCGGCGCCGGCGGCGGCCTTCTCGACATCCTCGGGTGACAGCCAGGAGGGCTGGAAGTGGCCCGCCAGCTGGTGTTTGCCGTCCTTCGCATCCCCGCCGTCGTGGCCGGTGACCCACATGGTGGCGGCGCCCTCGACGTCGGGGTTGCCCTGGATCGCGAAGGCGTCGTGCTTGGTCTTGGGGTAGCCGCCCGCCAGCTGCTCGAAGAGGCCGTCGCGCAGGTCGGTGATCAGTGTCTTGGGTGACAGCGGCTTGCCCGTGTTGAAGGCCGGGCAGAAGGTCTGGCAGCGGCCGCACTCGGTGCAGCTGTAGTAGTCGAGCACGTCCTTCTGTGTGAACTCGGCGAGCCTGGCGACGCCGAAGTGCACGTCCGGGTCGGTCTCCGAGGCCGCCATCACGCCCTCGATGTCGAGTGGCCGCATGCGGCCTTTGGGCCTGGTGCTGGCGATGAACACGTTGGGCGCCGCGGTCACGATGTGCAGGTGTTTGCTCCGCCCCAGGTAGACAAGGAAGCCGAAGACCAGGGAGAGGTGCAGCCAGAAGAAGGCACCGTGCAGGATCGTCAGCGCGGTGCTCTGCGCGCCCAGGGCTGCGAAGGGGTGCGAGAGCAGTGAGGCGACCGGCCGCCACGCCGCGACCGCCTCGGGCGCGCCCTGCGCGATCCTGGTCGCGTAGTCCAGCTCCATGGCCGTGACCAGGCTCGCGATCCAGCCCAGGATCAGCAGCGCGTCGCCGCGGTGGCTGCCGCGGAAGCGCACGGGGTTGATGACGAGCCGCTGGTAGAAGGCGAGCGCGACGCCCACGATGACCGCGCAGAAGAAGACGTCCTGCAGCAGCGCGATGGGGCCCGCCAGGGGCACCTGGTCGAAGCGGAAGTTGAAGAAGGCCGCCTCCAGGATGCCCTGCAGGATCGCCGTGAAGAGGGCGATGAACCCCCAGAAGATCAGGAAGTGCAGGATGCCCGGGTAGGGCCAGCGCAGCAAGCGGGCCTGGCCGAACACGAAGACGAGCAGGCGGGTCGTGCGCTCGCCGAGGTTGTCGAAGAGCGGTACCGGCCGCTTGGCCGAGGCGAGCACTCGCCAGAGCTGGAGGGCGCGGGCCCCGGCCAGGCCGGAGGCCGTCCCGAGGAGGAGGAGCAGGAGGATCGGACTCAGGACGCTCACCGCTCGAACATCGTAAACGGCGCGGCCTCGGTTCGATAGATGTGCGAATGTTGAGCGGCAGCGCTGGAGCGAGCAGGCAAACCAATAGGCTGTGCCCAACACTTCGCATTGGAGGACGAGCCATGGCCTTCAGGGAAGCCTCGTTGGAGACCAGCGCCTCGCCGGCCGCGGTCTGGCAGGTGTGGTCGGACGTCAACAGCTGGCCGGAATGGAACCCCGACATGAAGGAGTCCCGGCTGGAAGGCCCGCTCAAGCTGGGGGCCACCGGGATGATCGACACCCGCTCGGGCGGCAAGCACGACGTGGTCGTGACGCACTACCAGGAAGGCCGCTCGTTCGAGCTCGAGAGCACGGCCCTCCCCGCGACCAAGATGGCGATCCGGGCCACCATCGAGCCCCTGAACGACGGCAGCCGCATCACCCAGGGCTTCGAGCCACGCGGGCTGCTGGCCCCGCTCGTCGGCCCGATGATGGCGGGCACCATCCTGAAGACGTTCAACGCCGTCCTGGGCGGTCTCAAGCAGCGGGTCGAGCGAGAGCCCAACTGAGCCTTTAGAGCAGCGTCCAGGGATCCAGCGCCGGCAGGCCGTGCATGCCGAGCAGGAGGGAGATCTCGCCGCAGTGGAAGGCGTCGTGCTGGACCAGGCGGGTCAGCACCGCATGGCGCGTGTGCTGCTCGGTCCGGCCGCTGCGCTCACGCGGGAACGCGACCTGCAGCTCATCGGGCGTCCAGCGCTGGAGGCAGGACTCGACGATCCGCCAGCTGCTGTTCACCGCGAGCAGGAGCTCGTCTGCGCCGCGGGGCTGGTCGAGGTGATCCTCCCAGCCCTCACCCATCGGAGTGTCGAAGGGAGTCGTCTCGGCGCCAGGCTCCTTGAAGACCCCGCACAGCCAGTACACCCGGGCGCCAGCCACATGGGCGATCAGTGCCCAGATCGGCCACCCCTCGACGCCGGTGAGCCGCAGCTGCTCGGGGGTCAAGGTTCCAAGGCGCTGAACCAGGCGCGAGTTGACCCGCTCCCAGCCCTCGTACATCGCCGCGGATGAAATCATCGGCCCATGGCCAAAGTCACGTTCGAAACCGAGGGTAGCGTCGCCATCGTCATGATCGCGCGCCCCGAAGTGCGCAACGCGGTAGACCCGGAGACGGCAGGGGAGCTGCGGGAAGCGTTCCTGGGCTTTGAGCGCGATCAGGATCTGAGCGTCGCCGTCCTGACCGGTGCCGGCGGCAACTTCTGCGCCGGCTACGACCTGAAGGCGGTGGCGGCCGGCCGCGGCAGCCGGTCGCTGGCTGAAGGTGAAGGACCCATGGGGCCGACACACCTGCTCCTGACCAAGCCCGTGATCGCGGCGGTCGAGGGCTACGCGGTGGCCGGCGGCATCGAGCTGGCGCTCTGGTGCGACCTGCGGGTGGCCGCCGCGGGCGCGGTGTTCGGCGTCTTCAACAGGCGCTGGGGCGTGCCCCTCATCGACGGCGGCACCATCCGTCTGCCGCGCCTGATCGGCCACGGCCGGGCCCTGGACCTGATACTGACCGGCCGCCCGGTGGAAGCCGAGGAGGCGCTCCGCATGGGCTTGGCCGACCGCCTGGTCGCGAAAGGCGCGGCGCGAGCTGCGGCGGTGGCCCTGGCGCGTGAGCTTGCCGGCCTCCCACAGGGCGGCCTGCGCGGCGACCGTCTGTCGGCGTACGAACAGTGGGGCCTGGACATGGAACCGGCGCTGCGTAACGAGACGCGGCGCGGAATGGAGGTGATCGCCTCCGGAGAGTCAGCGGCCGGCGCCGCCCGTTTCGCCTCCGGCGCCGGACGGCACGGCGAGCGCGCTTAGCCGATCTGCCGCTCGCGTCCCTCCCAATACCGCGCCCGCAGCACCTTCTTGTCGGCCTTGCCGACCGGCGTCATGGGCAGGCCGTCCAGGAACTCGACCGACTTGGGCGCGTAGACCGGGCCCTTGTGCTCGCGCACCAGCGCGATCAGCTCGGCCGCCTCGCAGGTGGCGCCCGGACGCAGGACGACCAGCGCCTTCACGGCCTCGCCCCACTTCTCGTCCGGAACCCCGATCACGGCCACCGTCGACACCGCCGGGTGGCCGGCCAGCACATCCTCGACCTCCCGCGGGAAGACGTTGAAGCCCCCGCTCACGATCATGTCCTTCTTGCGGTCGACGATGTAGAAGAAGCCGTCCTCGTCGCGCACGCCGACGTCGCCGGTGTGCAGCCAGCCCCCGGCCAGCGTGCTCGCGGTCAGCTCGGGCTGCTTCCAATAGCCCTCCATCACGGTCGGACCCTGGATGCAGAGCTCGCCTGGCGTGCCGTCGGGAACCGGGTTGCCCGCCTCGTCGATGACGGTGACCCGGTTGAAGGGCATGGTCTTGCCGCAGGAGGACAGGCGCCGCGGGTCGGAGGCATCGTGGTGTCCTCGCCAGAGCGAGGTGCCCTGGCCGCAGGACTCGGTCTGGCCGTAGAGCTGGCAGAACACGGGGCCGATCCGCTCCAGGCCTTCGGCGAGCCGGGTGGGGGAGATGGGCGAGGCGCCGTAGATCACCGTCTCCAGGCTGGAGAGGTCGGTCGCCTCCAGCTGGGGGTGGTCGAGGAGCGCGTAGATCATGGTCGGCACCAAGAGGCTCAAATTGGCCTTCTCGCCGGCCACCGCCCGCAGCCAGGCCGCCGGGTCGAAGCGCCGCTGCAGGATCACGGTGCCGCCGCTAAGCAGGGTGGGGACGATCAGCATGCCCGCGGCATGAGAGATGGGCGCCGCGGCCAGGTAGCGCATCTGGCCGGGCAGGTCCCAGCCGAGCGCGGTCCCGTAGTAGTGGGCGACGACGGCGCGGTCGGTGAGCATGGCGGCTTTGGGCACGCCCGTGGTGCCGCCGGTATAGAGCAGGTAGCCGATGTCCTCCGCGGTGGTCGGCCCAGGCTCGAGCCGCCCGTTGAACGGCACCTGTGCGGCCAGGGCGTCGATGTCCTCGCCGGCTTCGGATGGCCCGAAGCTGAAGATCGTCTCGACGGTCTGCGCCTTCTCCTTCAGCGCCACGGCGCGCTCGGCGAAGGCGGGGTCGACGAACAGGAAGCGGAGCTCGGCCTCGTTGCAGGCGTGCAGGTGGTCGTCCAGCGAGCCGAGGGGGTGCAGAGCCGTATAGCGGCCGCCGGCCAGGATGGCCGAGGACGGGGCCAGCCAGGCCTCGGGCCGGTTGGGCGAGAGTAGGCCGACGCCTTCGCCGCGGCGCAGGCCGTTGGCCTGGAGGACGGCCACCCAGCGGGCCAGCGCGTCCTCGACCTGCCGGTAGGTGAGCTCGCGCCCGTCCAGTTTGAAGGCCACCCGCTCCGGGAACCGGCGCAGGGCGGTGACCACGACCTGGCCCAGGGTCACGGGCTCGTACAGACCCGCCACGGGAGGCAGCTTATGCCTGGTCCAGCTTGGCGCGGAGGTCCGCGATCCGCGCCCGGTCGGCCTCCATGAGCTCGGCCCCGCCCGCCTCCGCGGCCGTGTAGAGCTCCCACGAACGCCGGTAGCAGCGGGTGGCGTCAGGTTCGCGCCCGCGCAGGTCGTGCACCGCCCCCTCCTCGCCCAGCAGGGCCGCGTAGAGGCGCACCCGGTCGAGCTCCGCCGGGCCTAGGACGCTGACCGCGCTGGCCGGCTCGAGGCGGTCGAGCAGCTCGCGCATCGCGGGCGGGACCACCAGGTCGGTCGTGCGCCGGATCGCGATCAGGGCAAGGTCGAACTGGCCCGCCCTCGCCAGCCGGGCGGCCTCGGCCATGGCCTGGACCGCCTGCTCGATCATCCAGACGAGGTAGTCCTGGCGGCGGTTGATCACGGCTCGTACAGGAGGCCCGCGGTGAGCGCGCGCGCCGTCGCCTCCGAGACCTCGGCGCCGGGCAGGTTGGGATCCCAGCCGGTGAACGAGAACGCGACCACCCTGCCGCTCGCGAAGACGCGCTCCAGCGCCTGGCGGACGGCGGCGGCGCCCGGGCCGCCCGCGGCGGGGTAGTTGACCGCCGGCATCTCCTCGATGGCGACCACGTCGCAGTCGAGGTGCAGGTAGAGAGGGCCCCCCGGAGGGTCGTGCGGGCCCAGGTCCTCGACGTCGACCTGGCGCACGCCGGCCTCTTCCAGGTTGGCGTCCTCCCCGGAGTCGATGTCGCGCGCGCCCACCAGCAGGATCCGCGCGCCCGCCAGCGGCGTCAGCTCCACCGCGTCGACGATGGTCTGCTCGCCGAGGCCGGCGATCATCGCCAGCGGCATCCCACCCAGGAAGCCGGAGGGCGTCGTCTCCCAAGTGTTGAAGTCGCCGTGGGCGTCGAACCAGACGATCGCCGGGTCCAGGCCCCGGGCCTGCAGCCCGGCCAGCACCCCGAGGCTCGCCACGCAGTCGCCGACCTGGATGCGCGGCTCCGGCTGCTCGCGCACGCGGCGCGCCAGCTCGGCGTAGAGAACTCCCAGCCGTACCTGCGGCGCACCCCCCGGGAGCGCGGGTTCGACCACGTCGGCCGGGGCCAGGCGGGCCGCGTCGCGGGTGCGCGAGCCGATGAAGTAGGGCACGAAGATCATTCGCTCGCAAACCGTATCGTGGAGCGCGCCCATGAGCGTCTTCGCCAGTGACCAGCGCGTGGACTCGGACGGCGCCTCGTTCTCAATCCAGGAGTGGCGGGGCAGCGGTCCCCCTCAGGTTCACGTGCACGAGGCGGACGACGAGGCCTGGCACGTGCTGGAGGGCACGCTCCGCTTCCGCCTCGCCGAGCGGACCGTCGAGGCCGCCGCCGGGACCACGGTGTTCGTGCCCGCGGGAACCGCGCACACCTACGAGGCGCTCCCCGGCTCCCGCTACCTGATCGTGCTCACGCCCCGCCTGCGCCGGCTGATCGCCGAGCTCCAGGAGAATCGGGACCCGGCCGCCCAGGTCGGGATCTACGAGAAGCACCGCTCCCGGCTGCTCGCTTAGGCGTCAGCCGCGGCTGCGGGCGGCCAGAGCAAAGGCGGCCAGCGTGGCGGCCGCCACCCCCGCCAGGATCACAGGCGCCCAGCCCAGGCCGACCCGGCCCATCAACAGGCCGGCGCCGGCCGGGACCACCGCCCCACCCACTGCTGCCGCCGGGAAGAGCCAGGAGGTGGCGCCGGCGTCGCGCGGCCGCCGGCGAGCCAGCCAGGCCACCGCGGTCGGCCAGATGGGCGCGATCGCCAGCCCGGCGAGCAGGTAGCCGGCCGGCGCCAATGGACTCACCAACGCCAGCAGCAGCGAGAGCGTGGCGGCGGCGCAGCCGCCGAGAACGATCGCTCCCTCGGGCACGCCGGCCGGGATCAGCGCCGCCAGCAGCCGGCCCACCGCGAAGGCCAGCCAGAAACCGGAGGTCAGAGCCGCGGCGATGGCGGGAGGGCGGCCGAGGAACTCCAGGTGCGAGGGCATCCAGGCCCCGATGCCCCACTCGACCCCCACGTAGAGCACGAAGGCGGCCATGAACAGCACGACCAGCAAGCCACGGCCGGGACGCCCAGCGTCCGGTTCGTGGGGCAGCCGGCCCCGGATGCCGGCCACGGCCGGCATCAGTGCCACCGCCAGCAGCGCGCCGCCGCCGAAAAGGCGGAACAGATCGCTCGCCGCCAGGGTGACCAGCAGCGGACCGGCCACCGCACCCAAGCCGTAGGCGGCGTTGACGAGGTTGAGCGGAGCCGAGCGGTGGCTGCCCTCGCTGTGCGCCACGATGTTGGTGAGGCCGATGTCGAGCGCTCCGAAGCCGGTGCCGGCCACGGCCACTCCGGCCAGGAACAGCGGCCATGCCGGCGCCAGCGCGACGCCGAGCCCGCCCAGCGCGGTCAGGCCCAGGCCACTCCAGACGAACCGTCGCGCCGGCACTCGTGCCAGCAGCCAGAGGCTGGCGGTGACGGCGATCAAGCCGCCCGTGAAGTTGGCGCTGATGGTCGCCCCGGCGGTCGGCAGGTCGACCCCAAACCGGTGCGTGAGCGGTCCCAGGAGGGGGCCGTAGGCCGCGCCCTGGGCGCCCATCAGGAAGAACACGGCGCTGATTCCGAAGAAAGCCGCCCGGGAGAGGACTATGCGAGACCTGCTCGGCGGCGCTCCAGCGCGGCCGACTGCAGGCGGCTGATCGCCAGCAGGAGCATCGCCAGCGTCAACGCGTGGGCGGCCGTGCACCACTCGCACAGGTGCCGGAGCACGGCCAGCTCGAGGTAGACCAGGTAGAGGACGACCAGCAGCCCGCCCGCGCACCACGCGGTGAGGAGGGCGAACCGGCGGAGAGCGGCCAGCGCCAGCCCCACCGTGAAGAAGGCGATCCCTAGCAGGCTGGTCGGCAGCGCCGTGCCCGGGATCACGCCGTAGCGGCTGTTCGTCACCAGCCCGCAGTCGACCACGCCCCCCGACGGGCAGGCCAGAGGGACCGCCTGGTAGTGCGTGAGCGTCAGGTAGCCGCTGATCGCGAGCCCGGCCAGCGCCGCCACCGCGATCAGCTGCAGCCGCCGGTCCCCGGCCAACAGCCTAGATCTGGGAGCGCAGCTGGCTGATCTCGGGTCCGCCGCAGACGGCAGTGGGCGGGCCGGCCAGCTGCTGGCAGATGCCGGCGGTCATCCAGTTGGCCACGCCCAGGATCTTGGAGGCCGCCGGGCCCTGCGGGTTGCCGGCCAGCTGGTCGGCGATCTGCTGCCAGCTCATCCCCTGGAGCACGTCCGGCTGGAAGGCGGCGCCCACCGTCACGTAGCGGTTGCCGAAGTCGATGAAGGGGATGGAGCGCTTTGAATTGAGCTGCTCGAAGATCCGCTCCTGGTCGGCTGTGGGCGTCTGCAGCGGGTTGCGGTCGCGGTCGGTCTCCTCGACGGACGCGAACTCCAGCGCGTCGCTGCTGAAGGTGCTGTGCGCGAAGGTGAGGGTCGGCGTGTCGGGGTAGACGTCGCTGCTCGACGAGGTGGTGAGGGCGACGCCGCTCAGGGTCCCAAACCTGGACAGCGCCACCGCCAGGCTCCAGCGCTGGGCGGCGCAGAACGGGCAGTACTCGGCGCCGATGTACAGGACCTCCGGCTTGCCCAGGGGCCCCACCAGCGGGGTGGCCCGGACCTTCTGGAGCGGCGACTTGACGCCGCCGGCGCCGACCGCCTCCGTCCGGCCCACATCGAGTGTGGTGATGGTCTGCACGACCGCGCTCTCCGCGGACGGCGCGGGGGTGGGGGGCGGGGTCGAGGGCTGCAGGTAACCCCTGATCAGGAACACGGTGACCGCGACCGCGACCGCCGCCACGACCGCGACGATGGGCACCGGGCTCGACCACCAGGGGGTCGGCGGCGCGGGGCCGCGGCCGGTCGGGCGACGGCCGCCCCTTCTCATGAGGTCAACTCCTGAAGGATGATAGGCGTCGCCATGGTCGTGACCGGGGCTTGGGGATTTCGGCATAAGGCGGGGTGGCGGCCCCCACATTTGCATGGCAGGCGGCCAAACTCCTTGTCATTCCCAAGCTCGTGAACAAGTCTGCTGCACATCTTCAGGACTCTTAACATGGCTCTCCGTACCCTTCCAACAGCCCGCAAACGGGCAGGGAGACAGGGATTTGACGAAGCCATACAGGATTCAGGATGACGCGGCGCCAGACACCGGGACCGGCTTCCGGATGGTGCTGCTGGACGAGCAGCCGGCGACCCGCGCCCGCCTCACGGCGGCCGAGGTCAACGACCTCTTCCAGCCCGGCACCCCGTCGCCGGTGGAGAGCTGGCCGTTCATTCATGGGCGCTCGTCCGGGGCCGCGACCACGCGACCGGCGGACTGAACATGCCGGGCGTGCTGGGCGCGTCCGGATGGACTGAGCGGGAGCCGATGGAGGCAGACCTGCCGACGCTCGCGCGCAACCGGGAGCAGCTGACGACGGCGGCCCGGCGGGCGGCCGAAGAGGTGGCCGTCCTCCTGGAGCCCGACCGCTGGCCCGAGCAGGACACCGCCGCCCGCATCGCGCGCCGCCTGGCCGCCGACCTCTTCTTTCACGCCGCCGCGGCGGGCCGCCTGGGCGGCGTCGAGCCGGAGCCCGGACTGGACGCCGCGACCTGGATCCTGGATGCCGCCCGCCTGATCGCCGATGCCGCCGACGAGCCCCGCCGCACCGAGCAGGCGATCCACGTGATGCGCGACGCCGCCTCCACCTGCCGGGCGGCCTGGCGCCGGCAGCGCTCGCGGCCGATCGAGCTCGCCGAGGTCGAGGCCGGCGGGTTCGTGGCCCAGGCCTTGATCGAGTCCCTGCGTCGGGCCGTGGACGCGGTCGCTGAGCTGGAGGACGGCCGGGCCGACACCCCCGACGCGGCCCAGGAGTCCCGCTTCATGGTGGAGCTGGCCGGCGAGGTCCTGAGCCTGGCCGGCGCGCTCAGCCTGGTCGATGCGGACCTCGACAACCTGGGCGTCTGCATGGCGGCGAAGCTCTGCGCGCGGCTCCCGACCCCGCTCTACCGCGGGCTCCTGCCCGCCATCGCCGAGGTCCTGGACGACGTCGCGCGGCGCTGCCTGACGGAGATCGGCGGCTCGGAGTCCGAGCTGGCCTTCGACTCCCTGGGCGAGAACGAGCCCGCCAGCGCCGAACCGGCACCCGAAGACCTCGCCCCGATGACGCCCGAGCCCCCGCCCGGGGCGCCTCCCCCGCAGCACATACCCGGCGCGCAGGAAGCGGCCGAGGCGCCCGCCCCCCCTGAACCCATGGCCCTGCCCAATCTGGGCCGCTTCCACATCGAGGAGGAGCTGGGCCGGGGTTCCATGGGCGTCGTCTACAAGGCGCTGCACCCCAGCCTGGGCATCCCGGTCGCCATCAAGGTCGTGCACGAGCACTCGGGCAACGAGGCCATCCGCTCCCGCTTCCAGCGCGAGGCCGCGGCGGTGGCGGCGCTCAACCACCCGGGGATCGTGCGCGTCTACGACTTCGACGCCGAGCGTGATCGCCTCTTCATCGTGATGGAGTACCTGGCGGGCCGCTCGCTCGGCTTCTGGCTGCGCGAGATGGGCCGCCTGGGCACGGACCTCGCGATCGACATGGCCCAGCAGGTGCTCTCGGCGGTGGGCGCCGCGCACGACCACGGCGTCATCCATCGCGACCTCAAGCCCGAGAACATCCTGATCTCGGCGCAGGGGAAGGCCAAGATCCTCGACTTCGGCGTGGCCAAGCTGCTGGACGACAGCCCCCAGCTGACGGCCGAGGGGTTCACCGTCGGGACCCCGACCTACATGGCGCCCGAGCAGCTGCGCGGTGAGGTCGTCGACGCCCGCTCCGACATCTACTCGATCGGCGTCCTGCTCTACCAGATGCTGGACGGCCACCCGCCCTTCCAGGGAACGGTCACCAGCGTCATGCACGCGCACGTCTTCGACCTGGCGCCGGACTCTCCCAACATCCCGCCCCTGCTGATGGCGGCCATCCGCAAGGCGCTGGCCAAGAGCCCCAACGAGCGCTACCAGACCTGCGCCGAGTTCGCGGCGGCGCTGCGCGAGCTGGTCCGCAGCGGCGGCCTGGCCCCCAGGCCCGTGCCCACCACCCCGCTGGCGATGGCGCCTACGCTGGTGACTCCCGACCGCAAGGTGGTGCCCTTGCCCGCGCCGGCGGCCGCGACCGCGCCCATCAGGGCGCCGCTGCCGGAACCCGCGCCGGCGCCGCGGGCGCGCTGCCTGCGCGCCGGCTGTGAGAACGCCGCCACCTGGCAGTGCGAGTACAAGGACTCGGCCGGCCGCACCTGTGAGACCACCTGGTGCGCGCGCCACGTCGCCATGGTCGGCGACGACGCCTACTGCGCCCGCCACGCCGCCGTGGTCAGGGCCCTGGTCGCCTCCCAGGGCACGGCGTGGGCGATCAAGGAGCGGCCGCCGGTCGACGACAGGGCCATGCCCTTCGCCGCACAGCTGCGGGACGCGGTCGACGCCGACCTGCGCGAGATCCTGCGCCGGCGCTTCGAGCGCCTGCCGGCGCTGGACGTGGTCGCCGACCAGACCGTGCGTCGCGTCGGGGAGCCGGGCCAGCACGGCTGGCAGTGCAGCTGGGCGGCGCTCAGCGAGCGCCAGTGCCTGGTCCGGGTCGACCTCCAGGTTCAGGCCGGCGCTCCCGCCCGGGTGAGCGTGGCGGTCAACGAGGAGCAGGTCCTGAGCGACGCCGTCGACTGGACCCAGCGCGGCGGCGAAGACCTCAGCCTCGACCGCCTGGCCGCGGCCACCGTGGCCGCCGTGCAGGGCGCCGCCGAGCGCTCGACGGGCGAGCCGACGCGCATCATCGACGTGCCCCTGCCCGACATCGACCGGCCGCTGCTGCGGGAGATGCTCCTGCGGCTGCTCATGCAGGCGGGCGTGGCCGGCGCCGGCGCCCTGGCCGAGCAGCTGGCGCTGCCGCCGCCCCTGGTCGCGGCCGAGCTCGGGCAGCTGGTCGATGACGGCCTGGCGGAATGGGAGCGCGAAGGCCAGGCCATGCTCAGCAAGGCTGGGCGGCGCCGCGCCGAGGACTCGCCGGTCCGCCGCTACCGGGGACCGATGCCCGTCAGCGTGGCCGAGTACACCGAGGTCCTGAGCTCCCGCCGGCCGGCCGCCGACGCCGCCACCGTGCGCTCGGCAGCGGCGCCCTGGGGCATCGATCCCGGCGTCGCGTACGGCCTTCTGGGCACCACGGGTCCGGTCCTGGTCTACGGCCCGCCCGGCGTGGGGAAGAGCAGCCTGGTCCGTGCGCTGGGCCGCGCCCTGCCCGCGGTCCTGGTCCCGGTGGCGCTGGACGCCGGGGGCGTGGTGGTGCGCGTCTTCGATCCCACCCGCCACAAGCTGGCGGGCGAGCAGCCGGCCGACCGCCGCTGGCGGAGGATCGAGGCGCCGCTGTTGGAGTTCGGCTCCGAGCTCACGCTCGACATGCTGGAGCCGCATCCAGGGCCCGACTGCCTGGTCGCCCCGCCCCAGCTGCTGGCGGCCGGCGGGGTCCTGCTGGTCGACGACCTGGGCCGCCAGGCGATCGCGCCCCGGCAGCTCTTCGACCGCCTGGCGCCGCTCGCGCAGCGCGGCCTGGTCACCATCCGCGCCGGGTCCGACCAGCGGGTGACGCTGCCCTTCACCGGGACCCTGGTGTTCGCGACCAGCCTGGTGCCCGAGCAGATCCTGAGCGACTTCCAGCTCCGCCACATCCCGCTCCGCCTTCCGCTCAACCGGGGCGCCTTCTAGCTGCCGTGAGCGTGGCCACCGCTACAGTCGCCCGCATGCGCGGGCGACCGGGCTCCAGCGTGCTGCTGATCACGGAGGCCGGCCTCCGGCTGGCCGCCATCTCGCTGCTGGGCTCGCTCGCCCTGGCCCTCTCGCTGGTGGCCGAAGGCCTGAATCGCGGCGACCTCTTCGCGACCTGGCTCTGGGTGCAGGTGCGGGCCGGCCTGGGCCCCGATCTCAACGCGGCGGCCACACCCATCGGCCTCGGCGCGGCGCCCCTCGGGCTGACCTTCCTGGTGCTGGCGGTCGCCTTCCGGCAGGGACAGCGCCTGGGCCCGCCCGGCTACGCGGCCCTGGCGGCCCTGCCCAGCGTGGCAGGCGGCGTGGTGCTGGCGCTGCTGGCGGGCCAGACGCTGGGCGTCCCGGCGGCGCTGGTCTCGAGCGTGCCCGCGGCCCTGGCCCTGGCCGCCGGCAGCGAGTGGTGGCGGGGGCGCGGCGGCGGCCGCTCCAACACCATCCTGCGGGCCGGGCAGTCGGCGGTCGTGGCCGTGGTCGCGGGCCTGCTCCTGGCCGGGCTGGTGGCTTCGGTGCTCCGGATATTCGAACCCGGCGGATTCCTCAAGGTGCCCACGGCGGCGTTGGTGCTGGTCGGGTTCTGGCCCGGCGCGGCGTCGAGCGCGCTGCTTGGCCTGCCCGCTGCGGGCCTGCTCCTGGGCCTCTTCGCACCCGCCCTCTTCCTGGCGCCCCGCGACCGCCGCGAGCGCCTGCTGTACGTGGTCCTGGCCGGTGGCGCGCTGACCGTGGTGGCCCTGGCCGCGGGCGGAGCCTGGCGCACCGCGCTGGCCGGCTCCCTTGCCGGCTGGGTGGCCGCGGCCGCGGCGGGCCTGCTGGCGCCGCCGCTCGGCGCCACCGCGCTCGGCCACCGGCTGGCCGGCCTGCCCCTGCTGCGCGATTTCGGCGACCGCCTACCGCCGCCGGCGGCCAGCGAGCTGACCAGCGAGCGCATGCGCCCGCGCGGGGCGGCAGCCGCCGGGGTCCCGCGTACGACAGCGGCGGGGTACGTGGTGTCGGTCGTGGCCGCGGGCACTGCGATCCTCTGCGTGGTCGCCGTGCTGGCGGTCACGTTGGCCGGCCAGACCGCGACGCCGGTGCCGCCGGAGCAGCAAGCCGCGCGCGCCTACCTGCGCGCCCTGGCCACCAACGACGCCGCCCGCATCTGGCTGACGGTGGTGGTCGCCGACGTCCAGCTGCCCGCCGGCGACCACCTGGTCGGCCGCGACGACCTGGCCAGGATGCTGGCGGTCCCCGCCAACCGCCACCAGGCCATCAGCTCGGTGACGCTGATCGAGACCTCACGTTCGGCGTCGGCGGTCGTCTACCAGGCGGCCTACCAGGAAGCGGGCGACTACCACACCGCGCAGCTCGGCCTGCAGGAAGCGCCAGGCGGCTGGAAGGTCGTGCTGACGCCAGCCGCGATCGCCATTCCCTCTCTGCCGGCGGCGGTTTCGGTCAGCGTCGACGGCACGCCCGTGGCCGCCGCCGCCACCGTTTCGCTGCTGCCCGGGGTGCACGCGGTGAAGGAGACCGCGGCCGCGCCCTTCAGCGATCGTTCGCTGCAGGTGACCGCGCTGCAGCCGCTGCCGGCAGTGGCCCAGCCCGACCTGGCGCCCGCGCTCGACCCCGCAGCCGCGTCCGCCGCGCGCAGCTTTGCGGCCGCCATCGTGCAGGGCTGCACGACGTCGACCAGCCCGCGGCCCGGCGGCTGCCCCAACCAGGTCGACCTGCCCGCCGGCACCTCCGTGACCTGGACCGCCGTCGGCCCGCCCGCCGGGGACGCCGCCCTGCAGCTGGACAGCAAAGGCGGGCTCTTGATCCGCGCCCACTACCAGCTGGTGGCCGCCTATGCGGTTCACGTGCCCGAGGACACCAAGCACGTGGCCGTGGGCGGCGGGTTGAGCGTGCCCGCGGCCTGGACCGGCGCGGCCTGGCAGTCGGCAGGACCCGTGCAGGCCGCCGCCTTCGACGCCCTCCGGCCGGGCGCCACCGACTCCGCCGTCGTGGACGCGGTGAAGAGCGGCTTCGACGCCTGCGCCGCGAGCCACCTGCTGCGGCCGGCCGATTGCCCCCAGACCCTGCCCAGCAGCGGCTTCGTGGCCGGCGTGCAGTGGAAGCTGGTCGGCGACCCCGCGGCCACCCCCACCATCACCTTCGACACCCAGCGCGCGCTCTTCTCGGTCACCGGGACCTACGGGATGACGGTCACCTACACAGAGGCTGGCACGCCTCGCTCCAGCAACGTGGGCGGGGCCTACCAGGCCGACCTGTTCTGGGACGGCAGCCGGCCGGTGCTCGTCAACATCGCTCGGAGCTGAAAACGCGGTCCCTGGTGGGGGACCGCGCCTTCGGCTCAGCGGCCGGTTACCAGTAGTACCAGCGGCCCTCGGCTCCCCGGATGAAGAACCCGATCAGCCACAGGATGATGGCGGCGATCAGGATGTACCAGAGCACGGTCATCGCGAAGCCGCCGCCACCCAGGAGGAGCAGCAGAGCGATCAGCACGAGCAATGCAACTACCATAACATCGAGATCATAAAACGTTATAGCGCTGATAGCAAGTTGAGCAGGTCCTCTCCGTACAGGCCGAGCTTGGCCTGTCCGATCCCCGGCACCGCCAGCAGGGCCGCGCGCGAGGACGGCTTGCGTGCTGAGAGCTCAGCCAGGGTGCGGTCGCTGAAGACGACGTAGGCGGGCACCGCCAGCGCCCGAGCCTTCTCGGCGCGCCAGCGGCGGAGCCGGTCGAAGAGCTGCGGGTCGGCGCCGCCCACCTGGCCTCCCCGCGCTCGCGGGGGGAGGGTGGAGGCGGGAGGCGGCGGCAATGCGACGACCACATCCTCGGTTCCCTCCAGCACCTGTGCGCCGCGGCGCGTGAGGACCAGCGTCGGGTACTCGCCGGAGCTCTGGGCGGCCAACCCCTCCACCAGCAGCTCGGAGAGCAGGTCGCGCACTCGCTCCTGCGACCAGCCGGCCAGCGCGCTGAAGAAAGGCAGCTCCCGCACCCACGACTTCTCGCGCACCCACTTGGTGTCCGCCCCCGCCAGCACCGCGGCCACGTTGGCGGCGCCGATGCGGCCGCTGAACCGCCTGACGGCGCCCAGCGCCGCCTGCAGCTGCGGTTCGCCGACGGCCTCCTCGCCGGCGCCTCGGCGGTCGCCGGCCTCGCAGTTGTCGCAGGCGGCGCAGGTGCGGGGCGTGCCCTCCTCGCCGAAGTAGTCCGCGATGCGGGCGTGCCGGCAGCCGCCCTGGCGCGCGTAGGCGAGGGCGGTCTGCAGCTTGGCCAGCGCGTGCTCGCGGCGCTGTGCGGCCTGGGGCGTCCCCGCCTCCTCGAACGTCTTGTCGATCAGGAACTGCTGCAGCTCGCGGTCGGCCGGCCGCCACAGCAGCACGCACAGCGCCGGCTCACCGTCGCGCCCTGCCCGCCCGGCCTCCTGGTAGTAGGCCTCCAGCGAGGCGGGGAGATGGAAGTGCACGACCTGGCGGATGTCCGGGATGTCGACGCCCATGCCGAAGGCCACGGTCGCCACCACCACCTTGAGGCGGCCGGCCGCGAAGTCCTCCTGAACGCGGCTGCGGGCTTCGTCGCCCAGGCGCGCGTGGTAGGCCGCCGCGGCGTGGCCCCAGGCCCGGATCTGCTCGGCGACCTCCTCGGTGGTGGCGACGGTGGCGCAGTAGACCAGCGCCCGCCCCGCGCCCGGGTTGAGGACCTCGCGCAGCCGGGCCAGCTTGTCGGCGTCGGCGCGGCAGCGGACCGCGGCCAGTTGAAGGTTCGGGCGGTTGAAGCCGGTGACCGAGACCAAAGGGTCGCGCAGGCCCAGCGAGCGCACGATGTCCTCGCGCACCTGGGGCGTGGCGGTGGCCGTGAAGGCGGCCACCGGCGGGTTGCCGCAAGTCTCCAGCGTGCGCCCGATCAGGCGGTAGTCGGGCCGAAAGTCGTGCCCCCAGGTGGAGATGCAGTGGGCCTCGTCGACGACGACCCGGCGCAGCGGGAGCCGCCCGAGCACGTCGACGAAGCCCGGTCGGGAGAGCCGCTCGGGCGCCACGTAGAGCAGCTTGAGGCGGCCGTTGAGCGCTTCCTGCAGATACACCCACTGCTGGGCGCGATCGATGCTCGAGTTGACGAAGGCCGCCTCCACGCCGAGGCCCCGGAGGCGGTCGACCTGGTCCTTCATGAGCGCGATCAGGGGCGAGACGACCAGCGTCACGCCCGGCCCCAGCAGGGCGGGGATCCAGTAACTCACGGACTTGCCGGAGCCGGTCGGGGCGACCGAGAGCACGTCGCGCCCGGCGGCCTGGGCGTCGACCACGGCGGCCTGTCCGGGGCGGAAGGCGGGCAGGCGGAAAACGTCGCGGAGGGCCTGCTCGGCGTTCACTGGGCGCCGACTCTAGCAGCCCCCGGCGGGCGGCCGGAAGCCGGTCTTAATCGGGGTCCCCGACGAATCGGAGATTCGTTGGGGTGGTTTAACGGACTTCCTTGAGGTAGCCGACGAAGCCCGGGATGCGGTGGTAGCCAAGCTTCTCGTTGATGTGGAGCATGGGCGCGTTGGCCTCGTCGTTGTCGGTGCGCACGGAGGTCACGCCCAGCTCGATGGCCTGGCCCAGCGTCTCCATCTTCACGGCCCGGGCGATCCCGCGCCCGCGATGGGAGCGGGCGCAGCAGGTGTAGCCGGTCCAGACCCGGCCGACGGCGGGGTACTTGAGGAACGACCAAGCCACGACCTCCGAGCCGTCGCGCGCGATCCAGGAGCGGTCGGGCCGGAACTCGGGGCTCTCGCCCCACATCTTGAACTCGGCCAGCGACCAGGGCACGTGGGGGACCGTGGTCGGGATGTCGCGCGTGGTCTCGTCGTTGAGCCGGTGCAGGGTGGCGACCAGCTCCGGGTCCTGGGCGGCGGCCTGGGTGAGCAGCTCGATGCCCTGCTCGCGCATGGCCGCCCTGGCGCTCGCCCGCTCGGCCATCAGCCGGTCGCGGTTGGCGACCAGGTCCAGCTCCCAGGCCTTGGACAGGCGGTCGTACCGGTACCCCCGGGCCTCGAGCAGCGCGATGTCCCACGCGAAGCTCTCGCGCGTGCGCGAAACCAGCGTTTCGGCGCCCTCTTCGACGTTGGCGGCTTCCAGGCGGTCGAAAACGGCCGCCGCCTCCGCGGGATCTCGGGCGTCGGGCACAAGGCGCAGGTCGTTGAACGCGAAGCGGCCCTCACCCGGCTCCCACCAGCGGTGCCCGCGGTAGGCGAAGCCGACGGCCCGCCCGTCCTCCAGGAGCAGGAACCGCTCGCAGACGGAATCGGGCGTGTGCACCGACCAGCGATGGCGCGTGACGTCGGGGTCCTGCGGCTCGTCGGGATCCACCGCGTTGAACACCTCGCAAGCGGCCTGGGCGTCCTCGGGCGCGACGGCCCGCAGCTTCAGCACGACCGCAAGACTACTGTCCCGAGTCAGACACTCGCCGGCAATTCATCGGCTCCGGACGACGATGCGAGCGTCAGGGGGCCCGGCCCTTCGTCGTCACGCATCTTCAGATGCGCTCCTCCTCGTGCCACCCCTTCCTTCGCCTCGCCGCCCGGACCGGCACCCATCCGGGTGCCTGCCGCGACTTGCGCGACGAACGTCCGACTCGGGACAGTAGCAGCGGGTCAGATAACACAAAGACCGGCGCCGGTTTTCGTCACTACCATACGAATTCAGTCGTGGAAGGCCCCGATAAAGTGGAGGACCCGATGGGCGCCCAGGTCGCCGGCTACGACGCCAGCCTGGCGGTCCGTGAGCTGGCCTACCTGCAGCGCCTGGCCCGGGCCGCCGCTTCGGAGCAGGACCCGGGCCAGCTCCTGCGCCTGATCATCGCGGAGACGACCTCGGCCACCAACACCGACGTCGCCTCCCTTTACCTGGTCAGCGAGGACGGCGCCAACCTCCTGCTCACGGCCACCAACGGCCTCAACGAGCGCATGGTCGGCCGCGTCCGCATGAAGGTGGGGGAGGGCATCACGGGTTGGGTGGCGGAGTCGCGGCGCCCCGCGTCGGTGCCCGACGTCGGCCGGGACGCGCGCTGGAAGTGGGTGCCCGGGCTGGACGAGGAGCGCTTTCACTCCATGCTCTCGGTCCCCATCGAATCGGGGCCGCGGCTGGTCGGGGTGGTCAACGTGCAGTCGGTCGAGTACCGGCACTTCACGGAGGCCGACATCGACTTCCTGGGTGCGATCGCGGGCCAGGTGGCGGGCATCCTGGAGCGGGCCGAGATGCAGCGCCGGCTGGAGGTCCAGCTGGCCGAGATCAAGCTCTCCCACGACATCCACGAGCGCTTCACGGCGCTCTCTCTAGACGGGGCCGGGATCCCGGCCATCCTGAAGGCGGTGGGCGTCCTGGCCGGCGGCCGGGCCGCCCTCTACTCCGCCGACGGCTTCCGGGTGCGCGGCGCCGGCGAGTCGGAGGGACTACCGCCCCGGGTGGCGCTGCCCGCCGGATTCGCGGCCGGAGCCCGGGATGTGCGCGTCCACGCCGGCCGGCCGGCCCGGCCGGTGGACCTGGTCCCGGTGCGGGCCGGCACCGAGCTCCTTGGCGTGCTGGCGGTCGACGTCCCCGAAGCTGCCTTCGACGAGGACGGCCGGCGGCGGGCGCTCGAGCATGGGTCGACGGTGCTGGCCCTCGAGATGTCCAAGGAGCGGGCCACGGCCGAGGTCGAGCGCCGCCTGCGCGGCGACCTGGTCGAGCAGCTGCTGGCCGGCGGCCTCGAGGACGACGAGGCCGAGCGCCTGGCGCACCAGGCCGAGCGCCTGGGCCACCGGCTGCCGGCGCGCGCCTGGGTCCTGGTCCTGGAGCCGGACGACGAGGACTCGGAGTCGGAGATCGCCGCGCGCGGCCGCCAGGACCGCCTCGACGACGCGCTCGGCAACCTGGTCCGCCGCCGGGCGCCGGGCGCGCTGATCGTGGTGCGCGCCAACTCGGCCGTGGTCCTGGTGCCCGCTGAGGCGGCGCCCGACCTGGCGGCGGTCGAGCGGCTGGCCGTGCTCGCCCAGCAGGCGACGGCGTCGGTGCTCAAGCCGGGCTCGGTGTCGGCTGGCGTGGGCAACCTGGCCGCCTCCGTCTCCGAGCTGGCGCGGTCGCACGTCGAGGCGCGCCAGGCCCTGCGCCTGTCGCGGCGCGCGGGCGGGCGGGCGCGGGTCACCACCTACCGCTCGCTGGGCGCCTTCCGGCTGCTGCTGGAGGTGCAGAGCCCGGAGGTCCTGCGCGGCTTCGTGGACGAGGTCCTGGGATCGCTCCTGAAGTACTCGGAGTCGCGGGAAACGCCCCTGCTGCAGACGCTGGAGGCGCTGGTGGCCGCACGCTGGGTGCGCCGCGCGGCCGCCCGCGCCCTGGGCATCCACATCAACTCGATGTCCTACCGGGTGGAGCGGATCCAGGCCCTCAGCGGGCTTTCGCTGGACGACCCCGAGACCCGGGTCGCGATCGCGATCGCGCTCCGGGCCCGGGGGATGCTGGGCACCGGCGTGTTTCGCGGAGCCCAAGCCGTCCCCTCCCCGTGAGGGGGAGGGCGGAGGGTAGGCACAAACGTGTTTCGCGGCGCCTAAACGGTCCCCTCCCCCTGAGGGGGAGGGCGGAGGGTAGGGGTATCAGCCGCCTCGCGCCTAAGCCGCGGACCCGTAGGCGCGGCGCAGCTCGGCGATGTCGAGCTTGCCCATTTTCAGCATCGCCTGCGTCGCCTTCTCTGAGTTGCCGCCGGCGGGGTTGCTCAGCATCTCGCCCAGCGCCGCCGGAATGATCTGCCAGGACAGGCCCCAGCGGTCCTTGAGCCAGCCGCAGGGGCCGGGCTCGCCGCCACCGGCGGTCAGGCGCTCCCAGAGATCGTCGATCTCTTCCTGGGTGTCGCAGCTGACCCGCAGCGAGAAGCCCTCCGAGAACTGGAAGCTCTCCCCGCCGTCGAAGGCGTCATAGGACCTGCCATCGAGCTCGAAGCGCGCGTGAAGCAGCTGGCCCTCCGGGATCGGGCCCTTGCCGTCGCCGCGGATCAGGTCGTAGATCCGCGAGTTGGGGACCACCGAGACATAGAACTTGACGGCCTCCTCGCCGCCTTCCTTGAAGACCAGGCACGGGATGGTGCTTTGCATTGATTACCTCCTGACAAGCCATCGACCGGGACCGCCCGAAATCGACAGGCTTAGGCGAAGCTGATGACCCCGCGCCCGGCGGAGCTGCCCTGGAGGTCGGCGTACGCCTCGTTGATGCGCTCCAGCGGGTAGTGCCGCGTCAGCAGCTGGTCGAGCTGCAGGCGGCCCTGCCGGTAGAGGTCCAGGATGCGCGGCATGTCCACGCGCGGCCGCGCGGAGCCGTAGAAGGAGCCCAGCAGCGCCTTCTCCTGCATGACCAGGCTGAAGGCGTCGATCGGCGTGGCCTCCCCGTAGCGACCGATTCCGACCACGACGGCGGTGCCGCCCGGCCGGGCCATGTCCAGCGCCTGCCGGGTGGCAGCCGGGAGGCCGATGGCGTCGAAGGCGTAATCGACGCCGCCGCCCGTCAGCTGCCGGACCTGCTTGACCAGGTCCTCGGCGTGGGCGTCGACGGCGTCGGTGGCGCCCATCGCGGTCGCCATCTCCAGCTTCTCCGGGAAGAGGTCGATGGCCACGATGCGGCCCGCGCCCTGCAGGCGGGCGCCCTGGATCACGTTCAGGCCGACGCCGCCGCAGCCGATCACCGCCACCGAGCTCCCCGGCCGCACCCGGGCGGTGTTGAGGGCGGCGCACACGCCGGTGGTCACCGAGCAGCCCACCAGCGCGGCCCTGTCAAGCGGCATCGAGTCGTCGATCACCAGCAGCTGCTCCTCGTGGATCACCGCGTGCTCGGCGAAGCAGGCCACGGCCGCCATGTGGCGGACCGGCTGCCCGTCGCGCGAGAGCCGGGTGGTGCCGTCGAGCATGGTGCCCGGCGGCCGCGGGTGCCCGTTGCAGAGCATGGGCCGGCCCATCTGGCAGTACTCGCAACGGCCGCAGTTGGGCGCGAAGATGATGATGCAGTGGTCGCCGGGCTTGACTGTCGTCACGCCGGGCCCGACGGCCTCCACGATCGCCGAGCCCTCGTGGCCAAGCACGGCCGGCAGCGGGATCGGCCAGTCGCCCCTCATGAAGTGAAGGTCGGAATGGCAGACGCCGGCGGCTGCGACCCGCACCAGCGCCTCGCCGGCGCGGGGCTCGTCAAGTTCCAGGGTCTCGATCGCGAGCGGGCGGCCGACCTCGGTCAGAACGGCGGCTCGGGTCTGGATACCCCAGACACTAGCGTTTCTAGGTTTTGTGGAGGGCTATGTAGACGCCGGCGGCGGCGTTGATGAGTGAGAGCACGAGGCCGATCACGCCCAGGATCTGGCCCCAGCGCCCGAGCTTGCGGCCGCTCGTGTTCAGCGACAGGCCGCCGAGCACCAGGGCGGCGATGGAGACCGGGATGCCCAGGACGGGCAGCAGCCAGAAGAGAAGGGAGGCGATCCCGAGCCCGAGCGCCACGGCGCCCTTGGCGCTCCGCGACGCCGGCCCGACCGGCGCGCCGGTGTTGGGGTCGTACGTCTGGAAGCCTGTGATGGCCGTTATGGGCTGCCAGGCCTGGCCGTCCCAATAGAGCGCCCCGTCGTCGGAGACCCAGCGTCCGTAAGCGTCCTGGCGTGGCATTGGCGAGCGCGCAGAAATCTAGCAGCGCTGAACGCGCGATGCGCCCCATTTATCGGGCTGGTTGCCGCATCCGCCGGCGGATGCACGTTCAGGAGAAGGGAAAGTGGGGCATCCGCCGGCGGATGCCCCACGTGCGCCGCGTTACGAGGTTCTACGCGTCGTGGTAGAGGTAGAACTCCCACGGGTGCGGGCGCAGCGCCACGGCGTCGACCTCCCGCTTCCACTTGTAGTCGATCCAGGTCTCGATCACGTCCTCGGTGAACACATCGCCCTTCAGCAGGTAGCGGTGGTCGTTCTTGAGCGCGGTCAGCGACTCCACGAGGGTACCGGGCACGTTGGCGATCTTCGCCTTCTCCTCGTCCTCCAGCTCGTAGATGTCCTTGTCGACCGGCTCGGGCGGCTCGATCTTGTTCTGGATCCCGTCCAGGCCCGCCATAAGGAGGGCCGAGAAGGCCAGGTAGGGGTTGGCCGCGGGGTCTGGGGAGCGGAACTCGATGCGCTTGGTCTTGGGGTTCTCGGAGTACATCGGGATGCGCACGCAGGCCGACCGGTTGCGCTTCGAGTACACGAGGTTGATGGGCGCTTCGTAGCCCGGTACCAGGCGGCGGTAGCTGTTGGTGGTCGGGGCGCAGAAGGCGAGCAGGGAAGGGGCGTGCTTGAGCAGCCCGCCGATGTACCACTTCGCGGTTTCCGAGAGCCCGGCGTAGCCGCGCTTGTCTGAGAAGAGGTTGACGCCGTCCTTCCAGAGCGACTGGTGCACGTGCATCCCGGAGCCGTTGTCCATGAAGATCGGCTTGGGCATGAACGTCGCCACGTAGCCGTTCTGCGCGCAGACGTTCTTGATCACGTACTTGTAGACGAGCATGTTGTCGCCCATCTTGGTCAGCGGCGCGTACCGCATGTCGATCTCGGCCTGGCCGGCGGTGCCCACCTCGTGGTGCTGCACCTCGACCGGCACGCCGGCCTCGATCAGCTTGAGCATGATCTCCGAGCGCAGGTCCTGCAGCTTGTCGACCGGCGGCACCGGGAAGTAGCCCTCCTTGTACCGCGGCCGGTTGGCGAGGTTGGCGGTCCCGTTGGAACCCGAGTTCCAGATGCCCTCCTCGGAGTCGATGTAGTAGTAGCCGCTGAACTGGTTCTGGTCGAAGCGGAGCGAGTTGAAGATGTAGAACTCCGCCTCCGGCCCCCAGTAGCTGATGTCGGCAATGCCCGTCTTCTCCAGGTACGCCTCGGCTTTCTGAGCGATGAAGCGGGCGTCGCGGCTGTAAGGCTCGCGCGTGATGGGGTCGACCACGTTGCAGATCAGGTACATGGTGGGTATGCGGAGGATGGGGTCGACCGTCGCCGTGTCCGGGTCGGGGATGAGGAGCATGTCGCTCTCGTTGATCGCCTGGAAGCCACGGATGCTCGACCCGTCGAAGCCGAGGCCCTCCTCGAAGGTCGATTCCTCGAGCTCGCTGAGCGGCACACTGAAGTGCTGCCAGGTCCCGATCAGGTCCACGAACCTGACGTCGACCACCTGTACTCCGGCCTGGCGGGCCTTGGACAGCACCTCGATGGGGCTGGTCCGGGGCTTTCCGACTACTTCAACTGCCATGGGCTCCTCCTGAAAACGCGGGCGATTGATGGGACTCCGCGACGGTGAGGCGATCGTAGGTCCCCGCGCGGGCGAACCTCCACGGCCTACCCACACGAAGCAACCCGGTAAGCCTTCGTGCACTCCACACGACTAACCCGGCTGCGAGGCCGCGCCACATCGTGCGCAATGCACAGCAGGCGCGAGCTGACTTTGGTGGCGCCGGGCTTTACCCGGCCGAGACCTTCCTCCGGACCACGACCACGAGGACGGCCCAGTAGACGGCGATTCCAGCGATGTAGAGGGCGGTCATGGCTCCACCTTGCGCCTCCGGCGGCGGGCGTTCTACGTGGCTTGGGCACAAGTTTCGGCCGGCCTATCTCGTATCGACCAACCGAAAAGCTGGCTTGCGCTGGTGCGCCGCGGGGGCGGCGAGGGCTGAGGTGGCGGGGCCGCCGAGACGAAGGAACCGCGGAGCACGAGAGGAAGCGCATCAAGAGATGCGCGACCGATCGCTCGCACAAGGTGACGCACGGATCGGGGAGCACCGGCGACTCAGAACCGCCGAGCCCGCGGGGCTCCAGCGCTAGTGCGTGATCGGGACGGAAGGGGGTTCGACACCGGCGCGCAGGCGGCCCAAGTCGAGGGACACGTCTCCATGGACCATCTCATCGCCGACGTCGAGGTGCTGCTCGGGCATCCGCAGAGGCACCAGCAGGCGCACGACGTTGATGACGACGAAGGTCGCCACGGCGTCGTAGAGGACGATCACCAGCAGGGCCACGAGCTGGGACAGCAGCTGCTGGGGGTTGCCGTAGACAAGGCCCGTGACGGAGACGGAAGCCGTCTTGCCGGTGCCGACGTAGAGCACCATCGCCGGGTTGGCGAGGAGCCCGGTCAGGAGCCCTCCTATCGCCCCGGGGAAGAGGTGGGTGTGCATCACGCCGAGGGTGTCGTCGATCTTGTTGAAGAGGCTCAACCGGGGCAGGTAGGCCATGGTCAGCCAGGGGATGAGGGCGCCCAACGCGCCCACCGCGATGGCCCCGAAGCCGTCGACGAAGCCGGCTCCCGGGGTGATTGCGACCAGGCCGCAGATCATGCCGTTGATCATTCCGCCGACGTTGCTCTTGCCCGCAAAGAAGACGTCCAGCAGCATCCAGACCAGCAGCGCGGTGCCGGTGGCGATGTTGGTGTTGAGCACCGCGGCCGCGGCGTCGGCGTTGGCGAAGTAAGGGTCGCCGCCGTTGAAGCCGTTCCAGCCCAGCCAGAGCAGGCCGCCGCCCGCGATCGCCATCAGCAGGTTGCCCGGGTTGTTCTCGCGGCGGTCGGCGTCCAGCCGCGGACCGATCACCGCGGCGGCCACCAGGCCCGAGATCCCGGCCGCCACGTGGATCACGTAGCCGCCGCTGTAGTCCACCGCGCCGGGGAGGCCGAACACGCCCTGAGCCAGCCAGCCACCGCCCCAGATCAGGAAAGCGCCGACCGGGTAGACGACCGTGATCCACAGGGGCACGAACAGGATCCAGGCCCGGAAGTTCATGCGCCCGAGCAGGGCGCCGGCCAGGATGATCACGGTGATCGCGGCGAAGACGAACTGGAAATAGACCATCGCCGAGAGCGGGAAGTGGAGAGGCGGCAGGGCGCCGCTGTCGGTCAGGAGCGGGATGCGGGCCTGGCCGATCTCGGAGCTGGCGGCGTTGACCGGCCAGGGGATGCCGATCAGGTCCTTGCCCAGGATCTTGGCCGAGGTGCCGAAGCTCATGTTGTAGGCCCAGAGCGTCCAGACCAGCAGTGTCATGGCGAAGGCGTAGAGGACCATCAGCGAAGAGTTGAGGGCCCACTTCCGCTTCATCAGGCCCGCGTAGAGGATGGCCAGGCCGGGCACGCTCTGGATCCCGACGAAGGTCGCCGCGGTCAGCTGCCAGGCGTTGTCACCGGCGTTGAGCCAGTCGGGCGCCGAAACCAGACCGTCGAGGTACACCGGGTGCGATGGTCACAGGTCGGCCGGGCGCAGTTGTTGGTGTGACCGGCACGAAGTCGGGGCGGGCGGCCTCGGGCCGCCCGCACGAGGGTCAGTTAGACGGAGGCCGAGACGTTCTTGTCGACGAAGGCCTTCACGCCCTGCGGGCCGGGGTAGCCGACCAGCCGGTCGACCAGCTTGCCGCCCTGGAAGATGCCCAGGGTGGGGATGCTCATGATGCCGTAGCGCATGGCGATCGACTGGGCGTTGTCCACGTCCAGCTTGCCGACCGTCAGCTTGCCGTTGTAGCTCTGCGCGATCTGCTCCACCACCGGGGACATCGCCCGGCAGGGGCCACACCAGTCGGCGTAGAAGTCGACCAGCACGGCCGAATCCGATCCGAGGACCTCCTGGTCGAAGGAGGCTTCCTCGAACTTCTTGAGGTTGCTCATGCCTATGTAAATACCCATCTGGCGGCCATATTCCTCGTTTGGAACCCGGCCATAATCGAGCTCGCATGGCCGCCACCTCGCCGGCCCTGGTGGCCGGCCCGACCCCCCTCCAGCAGCTGGGCGACCGGCTCCTGGAAGCCGCCCCCGGGCTGATCACCTGGGTGCTCCTGCTCTCGCCGGCCTGGATCCCGATCGCCTTCGGCAGCGATGGGGCCATGTTCGTGGCGATCGCGGTGCTGGTCTTCGACCTGTACTGGTTCCTGCGCTCGGCGATCGTCATAACCGGGATCTGGCGCGTGTACTTCCGGATGCGCCTGGCCATGCGCACGGACTGGCTGGCGCTGTGCCAGGCCGAGCCCCGGGTGGAGGGGAAGCCGCACCCGCTCGACTACTACCACCTGGCGGTGATCCCCACCTACACCGAGCCCTACCGCGTGCTCGAGGCGACGGTGCAGGCGATCGTCGACGCCGACTACCCCCGGGAGCTGAAGCTGATCGGGATCATCACCCGGGAAACGGACAAGCCCGGCTGGAAGAACGTCGCCCGCCTGCAGGAGAAGTTCGGGGACCAGGTCGCCGGCTTCTACCACATCAAGGACCCCATGGAGCCACCGCTGGTGCCGGGCAAGTCGGCGGCCATGAACTGGGGCGGGCGGGACATGTACCTGCGCCTGCGGGCCGAGGGCTACGACCCCCGGCGCGTGCTGCTGACGGACCTCGACTCCGATTACCGGATCCACCCCAAGTACTACGCCTGGATCAGCTATCACCACGCCCAACGCGAGCTGCGCGACTACACGATCTGGCAGCCGGTGCCGCTCTTCCACAACAACATCTGGCGGGTGCCTACGGCGGTACGGGTGATGTCGGCCAGCACCAGCATGTGGCAGATGTTCCTGCACTCCCAGCCCTTCAAGCTGGTGGCCTTCAGCAGCTACACGTGCACGCTCCAGTTCTGCCACGACATCGGCTACTGGGACAAGGACGTGATCCCCGAGGACTCGCGCTTCTTCTGGAAGGCGTTCTTCACCTTCGGTGAGCGCTTCCAGGTCAAGTCGGTGTGGCTGCCCATCTACGGCGACTCACCGGAGTCGCGGGACTACGCCTCCACCCACCTCAACCAGTACAACCAGATCAAGCGCTGGGCCTGGGGCATCACCGACGTGCC
>Ga0070707_100000471_pt1 | contig 39835 bp, 33 predicted proteins | sample KBSK5502metaG_FD_65468 | JGI IMG/M metagenome (GOLD analysis project Ga0070707, IMG submission 65468) | Corn, switchgrass and miscanthus rhizosphere microbial communities from Kellogg Biological Station, Michigan, USA - KBS K5-50-2 metaG | ecosystem: Host-associated > Plants > Roots >... | reverse complement strand
ACCTAACCCGAATTGTTCCGTATATGAACAGTACAGCGTCTGTAGCCCCTGACCATCCATCCGCACCAGTTGCAAAGCTACCGCCGATGAGGATGAGACCGCAGTTGTGAAAAGTATCCATTGCCCATCTGGTGAGATTTGCGCATCGCCGATTAGACTCTTGGGAGTGTTCACAATAATCACCTTTTTGCTGGTCGATGCGTCGTAGCGTTTGATTTCTCCAGATCCAGAGTAGCCTGGGGCAGCAAACTGATTGAAGACGTAGACGATATTCTGATGGAGCCCTAAAACTAGCGGGGCGAACACGGCTGCCCGTGCTGTGAATGCGGTGGGGCAAGCAGTCGGTGTCGCAGGCAGCGGAGCGGTTGTCGGTGTCGAGGTGGCGCCGCCAGTCGTTGGTGTGGTGGTACGACCGCTTGTGCTTGGTGTCGGAGTTGGTCCTGAATCCGCGGACCCAAAGGGGCTACAGGCAACAAGAAGAAACAGGAGACAACCACTTACTGCCAGAGAAGTAAAGCGGTAATCGTGACGAACCATAGCTTTCCTCCGCGGTGCGACCAGGGCCGCCACTGCATGTGAGGGAGTCTGCGCACACGCGATGTAGCGGCACCGCTGGTGGGGGCCAGGTAAAACAAGCGAAACACGTATTTCTCTGCGACATGCGCAGACCCTTGGTGCGAGACGGAAGTCTTTGGAAGCTGAACGAGTGTCAGTCTACTATGGGGACGAACGCTCAGATTGAAAGTAACTCATGCGAGCGCATTTCCTAACGTATACGCACCCTCATACAGAAGCTAAAACGCGCTGAGGAAGCTCTACCGTATATGGGGGTGCCAGCCACCTATGCTAATCCAAGCAGTTCTATCAGTCGAGGAAGCATCAGGTCGTGGTCAGCGATCAATTGTGGTACATCGCAAGGCAAAGTGGCCCAGAAAAACTCGAAAACATGTGTTTCTGAACCATCCGAGGAAAAGCGTTCTTCATGTCGCCACCTTGTCGGAGGCTCTCCCTGGTAACGAAGATGATAGAAGTAGCGATGGGGTGAATCTCTTCGCGCCCGAAATCCTCCATATCACGCTCTTGTTCACCTAGAAACCTATCCAGAACAAAGCCAGTCAGGCCCGTCTCTTCAAACGCCTCACGCAAAGCGGCCTTTTCTGGCGCTTCGCCCTCCTCGATAGTTCCCGCAGGAACCTGTATCCCCGATGCCGGATCGTAGGGATGGCTGAAGACGAGTAACTTCTGTTGATGAGTGATGTAAGCGAAGGCTTTGTGTTTGATGTGTTTCAATTTTCTTCCCTGCCTGGATGCATATCATCTTAGGGGCGGTAGCGTGATCCCCTGGAATCCCAAACGTCAGAAAAACCGCTCCTGTTTGCCTCCCGCCTGGACCAAAGAGGAATTGGGCAAACGCAGCAGCATTGATCGCTTCTTTCATCTGCAACGTCCTCCGCTCTCTGGCTGGTCCACCATCTCTCGGCAGATTGCTCTGACCTATACTGCTACTCTCATCGTTGCGTTGGCTGCTCAACAGGCGGGGCGTCCCGATCTCCTTCGCTCGCCCAAAGGCGTTTTAGCTCATACGTGGGAAGGCTTATGAGTTAGGAAATGTCCTCTAAATTAGACAAATGGGCAGCCCTCTTTACAAAGGAGTGCCCAAACGAGTAATGTTCTGATACCTTCGAAAAAGGCGCATTACTCAGATGAACCTTAACACATTGCAAGACTTTCGTCACGACGTGTCTCACTGTTTTCCGCGAGCGGCAGACGCCTTGTTCAATACGGTGGATGCACTCTTGACCGAGACGCAGGCTCACTCGTTTCCCGAGTTGTCGCTCTCGCCATGGTTTGAGCGGCGCTGGGGGAGTCTGTATGAAGCGTTCGAAGATGGACGCATTGACCAGGAGCAGTTGCGCGGGGTGTTTGCGAAGTATCTGTTGCAGCCAGTCGCAGGCAACCAGCTGTGGCTGGGTATCGATGCCAGCAGTATCGAGCGCCCAGAGTCGAAGACCTCGCCAGATCGGACCGTGGTGTATAAGCCGAACCTGCCCGAAAGCAGCAAACCCATCAGCTATGGCTGGCAGTTCTCGACCGTCGTCATCTTGCCAGAGCAACCCAGCAGTTGGACGGCGGTGCTCGATCAGCAGCGCATCCGCTCGGACCAAACCAGCATCGCGGTGGCAGCATCCCAACTGCGTCAACTGGCTCCCTTGCTTGGGTGTCGTCCCATCGTGGCCAGTGATCGCTGGTATAGCTGTGCCCCGTTTCTGCTGGCGACGGAAGGGCTGCCGTTTGACAAGTTGTTGCGCCTCAAACGCAAGCGGGTGTTGTACCGACCAGCGCCTGCGCCCACGGGCAAACGCGGAGCGCCACGCAAAGATGGGGAGCGTTTTCAGTGTGGTGATCCCAGCACGTATGGGCAGGCCGATGGCAGGTGGCAAGGCAGCGATGCGCAAGGCCATCCTGTCGAGGTCACCTGGTGGACAGGGTTGCATCTGCCCAAGGCACGGCATCTCGAAGTGACGGTTATCCGTGTCCTGCGTCATCGTGCCACCGATCGGCCCCGCGACCCGCGCGAGAGTTGGTTTCTGTGGGATGGCGAGTCGGATGCCTGTGTGCCTGAGGTGGCCTTGGGCTATCGGCGACGCTACGCGCACGAACATGGCTATCGCTTTGAGAAACAAGGCTTGTTGTGGGTACACCCCAGGCTGCGCACCCCAGCGCAATTTGAACGCTGGAGTCAGATCGTCGTCATCGTGCACAATCACCTGGTGCTGGCGCGTCCCCTGGTGCAGGCCTGTCTGCGTCCCTGGGAGAGCAGCCAGCGGGAAGCTTCGCCGCAACAAGTGCGCCGGGCGATGCCCAAATTTATGGCGCAGTTGGGAACGCCTGCTCGACCTCCCAAACCACGCGGAAAATCGCCTGGACGACAAAAAGGGACCATCGTGAAACCTGCACCACGCTATCCGGTGGTCTACAAGTCCAATCCAGGGCCGAAAAAGCGTCGGAAACGCGCTTGAGGTACTCACTATCGCTGTCATTCGTCATCCATTCCGATCCTGAGTGGTCTTCACTTCAGGGGTCGGCTAAGCCCGTTTAGTTTAAACGTCAATAAATGATGAAAGAGTTATAAAACGGTGAAGGATTGAAGATTTGAGTTGAGATTTCCACAAGTATAAACCTAGGGAAGCAAGCATTATTCAGAACGTCCTGCTGAAATGGGTCAACCACTAAGTGCAAATATAGAGTTACTAACCTGGATTCAGTTAGAACAATATAAATAAATCTCTCTTCCAATAGAAGTATAACTAATTAACTGATGGAAAGCAAGTAAAACGAGCATATTTTGATTGCCTGAGGTGCGTTCATAATTTGTGTGGCCAGGGGAGTATGTGACGGAGGAACTTGGATACGTTGCTTTGGCTTGCGTGTCCAGCTCTGGAGGGGTAACTGAATCACGCCTGTTAATCGTGGCCTTGTATGGGCTGCATACACGGGCAATTTCTTGCACAAGAGCCAATCATCGGGCTCAGTTCAAACAGGGCTGACTGAGGCGATTGATGGCGTGTTTGAATGGGGACCATTCCCAACCGAGACCCTCCTCAGCCTACCCCCGGTTTGAAATGGTCTCCATTATTGACTCAATTTCATATGTCCATGTTTAACCATGAAATGTCCACTAGAGTCAATAGAATTTGCAATTAGTTGCTTCCCTCTCTAAATTTAGAGAGTAGTGGGAGGTTCGTCGCTGCCAGCAGTAGGAGGCTCTGAACGTACAACCTCGATCGAACACTGGTAGACCAGTGCGCTAATGGCACCGATAGCGACCAGCACCGGAGCAGCAAAAGCGCCCACCACGCCTACGGTCAGGGGAAATTCCATGATAGTTTGACCGTCTTGCTTGATGATGATGCGGCGCACGTTGCCCTCGTGAATCAGCTCCTTCACCTTGGTGAGTAATTGCTCACCCATTACCTGCAGTTCTTCCTGGAAGGTTTTCTGTTCCATGTCCGTGGTATCCGTTTGTGTCATGATTGTTCTTCTCCTTATTCTCTCGATACTTTTCTTACTTACACTGCCAGAGTAGTTCTGGCTGCATACATGTCCGTTCTTATTACGGCTTCAATGGTATATAGTTGCAAAAAATATAGACATCTATCGCATAAGCTTAGTTCGTCTCCATTTTTCGCGTTCAGCTACGCCTGTTTACGAAACAACCGACTAGGCGGCAGGTTACACTACGGGCAACCTATCACAGAACAGTAGGAAACACGTTTCAGATGGATGAAGCAGCAGCCGAGGACTTCCCTCGTTTCCTGTGTTTCACCGGATTGTTGTTTCCCATGACCTGTTGCTGTTTCCATGCCTCATGACGCTGCATGAGCACAGCTTTGATGGCTATTCGGTCACGACAGGCGCGTAATTGGGTGTCCCCAACGCGACGACTCAAGTTGATTGCAGCGTTGTGATCGGCATGGGCCTCGAACCCGCACACCTGACAGCGGAACGTCCTCTGATCAGGTCGGTTTTTGCGGTCCGTGTAATGGCACACACTGCACTCCTGGGACGAATACGCACTGCTGACCGGGGTCGCCAGTACCCCACGTTTCTGACTATTCCAGTGGATCTGCCGTGGAATATGAGCCAAATTAGACGCTCGTAAATAGGCATTTTGCGCCCGTGCCTTAAAGCGCATCGAAGCCACCGATAACTGCTCGTAGGCAAACTGGACACCCTCATGCTCTGGATCAGTAAAACACTGGTTCACGGCATGGTTGATCTCGTGCTTCACATGCCGAATGAGTTTCTGCCCCGTGCGACTGCTGGTTGAGGGCAGTTTCTTGACGCCTTTTTTCTTGAGACAGGCGCGCAATTTCGCTTTACGTCGGCGCTTGGCACGATCGCGCTTGTGACGGGCTCGCAGGTCTTTGTGGAACGATCCGTACTGCTTGCCGGTGCTGGTCGTGACGAAATTGGCAATGCCTACGTCGATGCCTATCACCGAGGCACCCGGCACTGTCTGGGTAGTGACTTCCTCATCATAGGAGAGTGTGAGCCACCACACCCCGTCACGCTTGTTGAGTTGTACGCCGGTGTTGAGCTTCTTTCCCTGGTGGGTCTTGGGGTCCGTGAGGGCTGCTTTGTGGTATGCCGACAGTTTGACGGGCACCGCAACAGGCTGACCCTTCTCAAGTGTGCTTATGATCAGCCAGTAATCATAGGTGGAATCCTGGGAGGCTTCCAACTTCACCACATTGACATTGGCCTGAATACAGGGTTCGCGCAGGGTGGGCACGTTCCATTCGTGCCACTGTGGCTCTTTGGCGTGTGCCGAAAGCTGCCCATGCGCTTGTTGCTTCTGATACCGCCCCAGATCGTCCTGGTACTGCTGATAGGCAGTGGTCCGGTTGGAGCGCCAGGACCGGGCAACGCCTGCCGCTTGCATGATGGCAACACGATGCCAGCGTTCTGAGAGGGGCGTCTGATAGAGCGGGTCACGCAGTTTGTTGGGTGGCTCTGTGGTACAAAAGAGCGTGACGTATTCCTGGCAGAGCGCGAGATAGACAGGGGCAAGCGCGTCGAGGGCCGCCAGTTTCCCCGGATTGGCCTCGACCAGCCGGATATGCGTCACTGCTCGCGTGACCGCATAGGGCTCTCCCACAGTAGAGCGCTTCTTTTTCTTGCGTTGCTTGCTCTTCTCGTTCATACATCACCTTGTAGCACGCATCACGTTTGTCAATGCACTGCTGCCCAACTCACTGCACGTTGTTCACACGCGTCAGGGGAACGAGCCAAACGGTTACTCGTTCCGCCCTTCTCAAGACTCTTCTTTTACGCTTCTTGCAAAATGGTAACGAGCTTGACCTGTGGTGGCAGAATGCTTGTGCGGTTGTTCCTGTTCGGTGAGCGGGAGGCCCACGGGATGCGCAACGAGATTTTCTACATTTTTCTTCAGCGTAGCACTTTCTGTCAACATTTCTTCAGGCTCATCACACCTCCACCCCTGTGATACACTACTTCTGAAAGACGGCATGTCCGAGATCATGGGAAGAGAGGGAGCAGACGATGGAGCACAAGAGCAATCGCTACGATGACTTTGCCTCCCAGTATGCTGAGCTCGTCGCGGCACGGGAGGAAGCAGGCATTGAGCATGACCCGATCATGCCTCGCTTTCTCACGCTCCTTGGCGATGTCTCGGGTCTTCTTACCTTAGATGCAGGCTGTGGTGAGGGCTATGTTTCCCGCATCCTTGCTCGTCATGGAGCACAGGTCACAGGGATAGATATCGCTGCGTCTCTCATCGAGATCGCTCGTGCGAAAGATCCAGCAGGCAGCATTGTCTACCAGGTGGCTGATCTGAGCCAGCCACTTCCTGCGTATCAGAGCTACTTCGACCTGATTGTCAGCCATCTGGTCCTCAACGATGTGTACGACTATCAAGGGTTCCTCACCACTTTAGGAGCAGTTGCCAAGCCAGGGGGACACCTCGTGCTGTCTCTGAATACTCCCTATTCCTATGTGGTTCGCGGCCATATTACCAATTACTTTGAGAGTGGCAAGGCGTTCTCCTATCGAGGCATGGCAGAAGCAGGGGTCAAGGTCCACTTTTATCAACGGACATTGGAGGAGTATCTGGAGGCCAGCGTGAGCGCAGGATTTCAGTTGCAACACCTGCTAGACATCCCGACCCCTGAAGGCACCTTCACACGTCGGAGTGATACATTACTCCCCGTGGGCTATCAATTCCCTTTCTTTATGATCTTGAGCCTCAGGAAGCCTTGCGTGTGAAGCTTGATAGCGATCTCTGTTCCCCTCCTCTCAGGATGTGGGATCCTGTCTTGCCAAAAGCTAAGCGGACTGACTACTAGTGTTGTTGGGAAAAGTTTGCTCCTGTTCGACTTTCAGCGTATGATTCATTGTAAGATGCGCTTGACGAAGTGTCTACACGTGGCGCGATCGAATAGATTGAGGTGGTTATCATGGCCTATTTTCTCGCGAAGACTGATCCAGATCATTATTCTCTTGACAATCTAGAGCATGACAAGACGGCTGTCTGGGATGGCGTACGCAGCCCGGCCGCGTTAAAGGCCATTCGAGCAATGCATCCCGGTGACGAGGTTTTGATCTATCATAGCCAGGGTGAGGCCGCAATTGTAGGCCTGGCGCGTGTTGCCTCTGAGCCGAGACCTGATCCGAATGATCCTAAGAGCTGGGTGGTGGATATGGCGTTTGAGCGCCGGCTAAAGCAGCCTGTGACGCTGCGCGAGATCAAAGAGAGCCACCTGTTTGACGATTGGGCTTTGGTGCGCCAGGGTCGCCTTTCGACCATGAGCGTTCCAGGCGACGTGGTAGGGTGGCTTAAAGAGAAGCAGGTGCTCTAGCATATGGACAACAATGCGTGGTGGTATGCCGGCGGGCGCTGGGTGCATCCCAACGAGGCTACCCTGTCGGTAAATGACATCGCTGTGTTAAGGGGCTACAGTGTATTTGAGTCGATGCGCACGTATGATCGTCGCCCTTTTCACCTGGATGAGCACCTGCTGCGCCTGTATCGTTCAGCCGTATTGATTGAATTGGACATCCCCTGGTCACGTCAGTACATCGCTGATGTTGTGCGAGAAACCATTGCACGCAATAGCTACCAGCATGCTGCGATCCGGCTGCTCATTACAGGCGGTGAGAGCGAAGATGGTGTGCTGCCTTCAGGAAAACCTACGCTGGTCGTACTGATTACGCCATTGGGGGAGCGCGATATGGAGCGGTTTGCCAGGGGATACTGGCTGATAACGACCGGGTTGCAGCGTGTGTCGCCGGAGGCGAAAACGGCGAATTATGTTGCTGCGGTGCGTGCATTGAAGGAGGCGGAGCGGCGAGGTGCGGCGGATGCGCTGTTTGTCAATGAGCAGGGGCATGTGCTGGAAGGAACACGCAGCAACTTCTTCATTTTCAGGAGCGATACGCTGGTTACCCCACGCGAGGGCATCCTGATCGGTGTCACGCGCAATGTTGTGCTGGAACTGGCACGAGGTCGCTTTGCTATCGAGGAACGGCCCATACTCCTCGATGAATTGGCGCTGGCTGGCGAGGCCTTTATCACATCGTCATCGAGGGAGATCACGCCAGTTGTACGGATTGATGATCTGATGATTGGTGACGGCAAACCCGGCCCACGTACCTATGAACTGGAGCAGCGTTTTATCGAGATGGTGGAACGGGGCAATCACCCCGAGTGATTGCCCCGTAAGGAGGGTTAGCTGACAGAAGATGTTGCGGCTGCCGCTTCTGCAACAGTGGTAATGGCATCCTCGAAGATATCAAGGCCCCTGTTCAATTGCTCATCGGTGACGCAGAGTGGTACGAGCACGCGCAACACATTGTCGTACATGCCGGCCTTGATCAGCACCAGGCCCCGGTGGTGCGCTGCTGCCAGTGTGTCGCTGGCCGCGTGTGAATCTGGTTCTTTGGTGGTGCGGTCCTTGACGAGTTCCATAGCGACCATACCACCCAGACCTCGTACATCACCGATCATGGGGAAGCTCTCTTGCAGCTTCAGGAAGCGTTGGGTAATGACATGTCCAATCTCGCGAGAACGAGCCGCAAGATCTTCTTTTTCATAGAGGTCAAGGACTGCCAGCGCTGCAGCGCAGGCTACCGGGTTGCCGCTATAGGTGCCGCCGAGCGTGCCGGGAGATGGCGCGTCCATGATTTCAGCACGTCCAACGACGCCACTGATTGGCATGCCAGCGCCCATGGACTTGGCAATAATCATGAGGTCGGGTTCTACTCCGTCGTGTTCGACAGCGAACATTCTACCAGTGCGGCAGAAACCCGATTGAATCTCGTCGGCGACAAAAAGCATGTTGTACTTTTCGCAGACCGCTTTGAGCGCTCGTAAGAATCCAGGAGGGGCAACCATGAAGCCGCCCTCGCCCTGTACAGGTTCAATGATGACCGCCGCAACCTGGTCCGGTGCAACCTCGCCGACAAACATACGCTCAAGCTCTTGAATACAAAATGCTGTGGCTTCTTGCGGCGTCATGTTCATGCGATAAGGATAGGGATATGGCGCTCGGTAGACCTCCGGGGCGTAGGGGCCAAAGCGATACTTATAGGGCTGCACCTTGGAAGTCATGGTCATGGTCATCAAGGTACGACCGTGAAAGGCATTATCGAAAACAATGATCGCGGGTCGGCCTGTGGCCCAGCGAGCAATTTTGACGGCATTTTCGACAGCCTCGGCGCCACTGTTAAAGAAGATAGCCTTCTTCGGGAACTCGCCTGGAGTCAGCTTGACAAGGCGCTCGGCCAACGCGATATACGGTTCGTACATCATGACACTGAAGCAGGTATGCGTGAATTTGGCCGCTTGCTCGGTGATGGCCCGCGTAACTTCTGGGCGCGTGTGCCCAATATTCATTACGCCGATGCCGCCTGCAAAGTCGATATAGCGATTGCCATCAACATCTTCGATGATGGCCCCGTCAGCTTTGGCTGCAAATACGTTCATGGTGGAAGCGACACCGCGCGCCACAAACTGCTGGCGGCGTGCCAGCAGTTCACGTGATTTTGGACCCGGGATGTCGAGATATGGAATGTTGTCGGACATAGAAGCCTCCTAGTTTGAGAAGACAGAAACGAAAAAGGTTAGATGTGCACTACTCAGAGCGTTTGTAGTCCCTGAATACAATTCTATCATATCTACCGGGAGGCTAGAACGGCCAAATTATCTACATTCGATCAGCCAGGGGATGTACTGCATTATGGAGCTTAAGCCACTCCTCCGAGCTGGGCATTTCGCTGCTTGCCTAATAGTTGTGCAGCTGCTTCTTTCAGGCGTCCCTCGCTGCGTACTCCAAATCCGGGGAGTTTGCGTATACGCTGCTGCTGTGCTGCCCACCACAGCTTTTCGAGTGTATCGATGCCAAGTTCTTCGTACAAGCGAGTTGCGGTATGTGGCCCAACATGCTCAACTGCCATCAACGAGCGTACGGCGGGTGGAAGCGACTGCATGAAAAGGTCGTTGTAGAAGGTCATGGTGCCGGTGTGGACGAGTTCCGCAATTCGAATTCGTAGGCGTCGCCCCAGCCCTGGAACGGGTAATGGCTCTCCACGGGCTAAGATGGCAGCGGCGGATTCGGTGAGTTCGAGCACTCCGCGGGCTGCATTGCGGTAAGCCTGGATACGATAAGGGTTGCTGTTTTGAAACTCCAGGAGGTTTGCAATGCTTGAAAGAACCTCTGCAATCTGACGGTTCGTGACCACGGGAGGTGCAGTTTGCTCTGGCTCCAAACCCGGCAGTGTAGGCTGCATGGAGGACTTACTCGATTGGTAGTAAGTGGGAGGCAGGATATGGATTGTTTGTGTGAGCTGCATGATACTCATGTTTTTCAGCTCCTTTCCTTCACGGGCAAATCGGTTTGTCTCTTTTATAGTATTCTTTTGGACGCTATAAAATATGGAAAGCTGTTCATTAGTGTACAAAATACATAGAAATCGTGTTCTAATTATATCACGGTGCACGAGGGAAGTCAAATACCGTGTGCGGGCATTTTTGCAGTGGTAGCGTGAGGATACAGCGCTTAAGCTGGCATGATTCTCACCTGTCGAGCCGGGTCCGCACCAGAGAGAATGGGAGGGGTTTCCCTATTGTGAATGCAGTCGGCCAGGAGTTTGCCTGACATCGGGCCTTGCTCAAAGCCGGAGGAGCCTAAACCGGTAAGTATGTAAAGATATTCAAGCTGGGGGATCTTACCGATGATCGGCTCCAGGTTGCGCGTGAAGGGCATCAGGCCCGCCCAGGTCCTTTTGATGGGAAGCTCGCGCAGAAAAGGGAAAATTTCAATGGTATGGTTGCGATTGACCTCAATCCCTTCTTTATCGGGGGTTTTGACACTGCTTAACTGCCTATCGCCTCCAATAATGATTTCGCCGGCGTGCGTCTGGCGTCCGTAGAGGTGCCGGGTGAGCCGGATGTTGTCCCGGTGTGTAAGCTCCAGTGGGGTATCCTCACTGCTATTTGGATGATTGTGCCAGTAAAGCGTGGATTCTGCCGCTCCAAGCGCATGGAACAGGCGAGTAGGTACGGGGCCTGTCGACCACATCTGGCCGCGCACAGGGAAAACGGGGATGTGCAGGCCTAGCATAGACCCGAGGGATCGGGACCACGGCCCGGCCGCTAATACAAGGGTTTTTGTATAGAAGTCTCCTTGCTGTGTGACGACCTTGTAGCTGCCATTGTCAAGGCGTTCAATAGCAGAGACCTCGTGGTTGAGCAGCATACGCGCCCCGTGCTGCTGTGCTGCTGAAGCAAATGCGCGCGTTGTTTTTACCGGATTTGCGTTGCCGCCCAGAGGATAGTACATACTCCCCAATAGTTCAGGGCTTAGTTCGGGTTCGAGGCTGCGAGCATCGCGTGTCGTCAAAAGCTCGATGCTGTATCCCTTAGACCTGAGGTTGTGGATTTCTTTTTGAAAGAAATCAAGTTGTTCTTCAGTCTGAATTGCCTTCAAAGCGCCGGACTGGCGGAACTCGAGATCATAGCCAAGATCAAACTGTAGCGTTTTGAGTATCTCCAGTCCTCCCATGCTGAGCGTAGATGAGAGGCTGGGAGGTGCACCCCAACCTATTTGCCACAAGGTGCCAGCATTGAGGCCCGAGGCTTCGGTCGCTAGCTCGCTGCGCTCGAGCAGGGTTACCTCGTGCCCATATTGGGCTAAATAATAAGCGGTCGAGGTTCCTGCGATGCCGCCGCCGATAATCAGGATGTCAGTGTTAGCACTATGAGATAGCAACAGCTTACTCCTCCTTTGCCATTATACCACTGCGCCATCCCAACATCAGCGAGCTTGCGGGTTAGCTATAAATTGGTAAGAGTTACAAAAGAGCAGCCGGTTGGACAATTCTAGACCGCATGGGCTATACTGTTGCAGGAAAAATAGGTAGTACCAGCAAGTGGGCGACTCTCGTGGTCGCTCGCTCTTATGCTTGCGACGTGAAGAAGGGTTTTCCATGCCGGACGAGTGTGATGTGTTAATTGCCGGTGGTGGCCCGGCGGGCCTGGCTGCCGCCGAAGCTGCTGCCAGGCTGGGTGTACGCACGATTTTATTAGAGCGCCAGAACGAGATCGGGTACCCGGTGCATACCAGCGGAGGAAGCTGGATCAGTGATATGAAGGCGCTTGCTATTCCCGAGAACCTGTATCATCCGATAACTAGGGTAGTATTTGTTTCTCCTCATCGCGAAGTACCACTTTCTTATCATCCCGCGGTTGCCTGTGTAATGGATGTGCGCGGCGTCTACCAGCATCTTGCGGGGCGCGCTGTTGCCGCTGGCGCTACATTGCGCGTGCGCCATACAGTTGAACAGACGATTGTGGAAAATGGGCGTGTTCTGGGGGTGACGGCTAAGAATCATGCAGGTGAGCGAGTAAACGTACGAGCGGCGGTAACCATCGATGCCAGCGGTTTTGCGCGTCATATAGGGGTGCGTACTGAGATGGGTAAGGCATTCCATCGTTATGGTTACGGGGCGGAATACGATATGTACGCGCCGGACTATCCCCAGGATGAGCTATTTTTGATTATGGGCAGCCAGTTCGCGCCACGCGGGTATGCATGGGCTTTTCCACGCGGGAACGGGCGCGTGCGTCTCGGGGTGGGCGTGCTGCATCCTGATTGTGACGACGATGCGCGAGTGTATCTTGACCGGATAGCACGAGAGCTGCCCCAGTTATCAGATAAATTTAGTGGTGCCAGTCCAATAGAGTATCATACGGGCCTGTTTCCATCGGAGGGGCCGCTTGAGCGCTTCTCGCGCGACGGCCTGCTGCTTGCGGGAGACGCGGGCGGACATGGTTCGACACTGGTGGGTGAGGGCATTCGCTTTGCGATGTACGCGGGCCGGATGGCCGGCTCGGTCGCTGCCGAAGCCGTCAAGGCGGGCGATACCTCGGCTGCTTTTCTTGGGCGTTTTGACAAAAAATGGCGAGCGCGATTCGGTCGCGATATGGATGTCTCCTACATGATTAATAAGCGTATTGCTAACTATGATGATGACCAGTGGGATAATGCGCTTGACCTGATGAAGCGTCTCACGCCTGCGCAGGTGGCGCAGGCGCTGCGCGCTGACTTTAGCGCGGGTCTGGTGCTGGGTGTACTCGCACGCAATCCCGGACTCGTGGCAAGCGGCAGCAAAAAGTTCCTCGACCTGCTGCTGCAACGCATCAACAAGCCGGTAGGGAATATCTTACAGTAAACACGTGTTGACATGAATGATGAGCATATTTTTCACCCGGATTATCTCAAGGAGTCATTTGTGCAGCAAATTCAATCTAATTCTTCGGCGAATGAGAAAATGATAAAGGTGTATGCCACCAATTGGTGTGGTGATTGCCGCATGGCAAGGCGTTGGTTTGACGCTCATGGTGTACCTTATGAGTATATCAACATCGAGGAGGATGATAGGGCGGCAGAATATGTCGTGCGCGTGAACCACGGTGCGCGAAGCGTGCCGACTATTGTCTTCCCAGATGGTTCGATACTGGTTGAGCCATCCCCTCGCGAGCTTGCTTCTAAGCTCACACAGTGAAAATTTGAAATTGATCAGGGCGACTTTCTGCAGTCGCCCTGATTTTTTCTCCACTTACCTGCTGAGGGGCATTGGGTCATATCGTATAGCTGAACTCCCACCAACCGCTCATAGGACTCTGCCGGCCAGCGGCATCTACCGCCCAGACTCTCCAGCAGCCGGGTTGGGCGCCAACAAAGTCAAAAGTGTAGCTGGTGCCTGTAATGTTGGGCGCCAGGTAGTCTGGCGCGCCGCCTGTGCACGTGGTGTCGCCTGGCTGATAGTAGTAGACCTGGACGGTATACGATGCCGCGCCTGGCACAGCCGACCACTGCAAGGTCGTTGTGCGGGGATAATTGTTGAAAACGGTGCCGTTGGCTGGAGAAAGCTGTACAGGTGTCGATAATGTACAGTTCCAGGTCACATTGGCCTTGCTTATGGGGCCTTTGAAGGTGAAAGTATCGTTGCAATCACTGAGTGGTATAGCGATGCTGACCTGTGTGGTCTTCCCTGGAGAAAGCGTGCCGCCAGCTTGAGTGAAGGTCACTCCGGTCAAAGCGGAGGATGCAGACCATTGTAGATTGCCATTGGCATTTTGGGCTTCTGAGAGTGTCTCAGTGCACGTCCAGCCTTGACTGGTAAGCGCGCATTGATTAGGACTGAAACTGCTTGAGGCGACGTCAGGCCCTGAGGGTGGTGAGGGCGTTGGCGGCGGCGTTACAGTTACTGGCGTCGACGTCGATATGACCGGTGTTGGCGTCGACAAAGACGTCGATGCTGGCAATGACGCCCGCGTTGCTTTCGCTGTTGATGTCGGTTTTGGCAGAGATGTTCGCGTTGCTGCTGGCAAAGCACCGTTTGACGTTAATGGAGTTCCAGCACCATTAGCATTTGGGCTTTTTGATGTGCCAGAACCTGTCAAAAGAGGAAGCGAAGCAATCATAGCGATTATCACAACACAGATGGCAATGACAATTGGCCATTTCGATGCCCGGCGTGAACCTGAATATGCAGAACTGCCCTCTTTCGGTGCAACATAGGGCAGCACGGGAGTAGAAGCCTGGTTCAGCACACTATTCATATCGACCGGGTGATTGGATGGTGTTGATACCATCGTAGGTGAGTGACCCGGTTGAACAGCGTTAGTAAAGTGCGCAAGTTGATGCGGAGGAGTATTCACAACTGTAGATCGGGCTGTTGGAACATTCACAATTGTCGATTGTGAAGATTGACTCAGAGATGGCATTACATGGGGCTGAGCCCGCGAAAGTAAATAGGCCGGCACGAGGGGTTGATCTATGGGTATAGTCGAGTAGGTGGATGAGTATGGAAGTTGCTGCATAGCCCGGCAAGCCTGCTCAAAAGCAGCCGCGAATGCCTGTATATTTGCAAAACGCTGCTGTGGGTCTTTTGCCAGTGCCTTCAGCACCACGTGTTCAACCTCAGGCGAGATACCTGGAATTCTGACTTGTAGAGGTGGAGGCGGGACAAACATATGCTGGCTGACTATCTCAGTAAATGTACCATGGAAAGGGCGATCTCCACTCAACCACTCGTAGACCACGACCCCCAGCGAGTATTGATCACTGGCAGCACGGGGTCTGCCTTGAAGCTGTTCAGGCGCCATGTAGGGAACCGTACCGCCCATCTCCCTCGAACTCTGGGAAGCCGTGCTTTGAGCGACCAGGACGAGGCCAAAATCACTTAGCAAGAGCTGGTTTGCTGGGCCTAACAACATGTTCTCTGGTTTGATGTCGCGGTGGATGAACTTCTTGTCATGAGCATATTGCAAGGCATCAGCCGCTTGCCGTACATATGGCAGGATGCTTGATGGCGAGAGCGGGATGCCTTTAGGATGGCGTTGACGGAGCGTACCATCAGTTGCGTATTCCATAACCAGATAAGGCGTGCCTTCCTCTACGCCAAAGTCCAGGACGCGCACAATATTAGGATGGGTGAGGCTAGCGATAATGCGCGCCTCATCGCGAAATTGCTCAAGGTTACTACCAGCTAAGTGCGTCTGGAGAACTTTTATGGCGGCTTGCGTGTTCAAGTGAATGTGCTCGCCCAGGTAGACGTCTGCAAAGCCACCCTGACCTATTAAACTGATCAGACGATAGTTACCAAGTTGATGTCTTATGAAATCAGTCATTTAAGACTCCCGTTCTATTTCCACTTATCCCCTGTCTATGCCGATTTTTTCAATGCAAAGGTGCCGGCGTATTATCGCAAGGGTCTTGTTAATTTTCGACGTTTTCCCGTATCATTTTTCGCATATGAAATTGGAGTGGGGGTACTCGCACTTCTTGCAGGTTCTGTCCATACAAGATATGCTTAAACAGGCATATCGCGGCCTACTTTTTAGAAGAGAGACTTTTGATGGAAGAACGCAACTATCTTGATCTCGCGCAGCAGCCAGCGGCGACCGGTGACATGGACCCGGAGACGTTTCGCCTATATGGGCACCAGGTGGTAGACTGGATTGCTGACTATCTGACACATGTAGGTGAGTATCCTGTACTGGCACAAACGGTTCCGGGTGATATTCGTCAGGCTTTACCTGACAAGCCACCGGTTGAGCCAGAAGCTATGGAGACCATCCTGGCTGATTTTGAACGGGTGCTGCTGCCTGGGATTACTCACTGGAACTCACCCGGCTTCCTGGCCTATTTCAGTATCACCGGCTCGGGTCCTGGTATCCTGGGTGAAATGCTCTCTGCTGCGCTCAACGTCAATGCGATGCTCTGGCGCACATCGCCAGCGGCAACCGAACTGGAGCAGGTGACGCTCGATTGGCTGCGCCAGATGCTTGGTTTGCCGGATCCTCTCTTTGGCGTCATAAATGATACGGCTTCTTCCGGCACGCTCTATGCGCTTGCAGCAGCGCGTGAGGCACTGTCGCTGCGCATTCGCCAGCAGGGTATGGCGGGCCGGGCTGATGTGCCACGCCTGCGCTACTACGCTTCACAGGAGGCGCATTCGTCGATCGAAAAGGCCGGGATCGTGCTGGGGGTGGGCCAGGCGGGGCTGCGCAAAATAGGCGTTGATAGCGAATTTCGCATGGATGTCGAGCAACTGGAGCAGGCTCTCCAGGAGGATAGTGTGGCTGGCTGGCTACCATTTGCCGTGGTTGCGACCGTCGGTACAACATCCACTACGAGCGTGGACCCTGTGCCGCAGATCGCCGACGTCTGCGAGCGATATGGTTTGTGGCTACATGTTGATGGAGCTTATGGTGGTTCTGCTGCGATTGACCCCGCGATGCGCTGGGCGCTCGCGGGCTGCGAGCGGGCTGACACTCTGATCGTCAATCCTCACAAGTGGCTTTTTACGCCAGTCGATTGCAGCGTTTTTTATACACGCAAGCCTGATGTGGTGAAAGCCGCATTCAGCCTTGTCCCTGAATACCTGCGCAATACAGAGAGTACGGACGTACCCAACCTGATGGATTATGGTACTTCGCTTGGCCGCCGCTTCCGTTCGCTCAAGCTGTGGATGATAATGCGCTATTTCGGGCAGGAGGGATTGGCTGCTAGAATACGGGAGCATACGCGCCTGGGTCAACTTTTCGCGCGGTGGGTTGATGAGTCGCCAGATTTCGAGCGCATGGCTCCTGCACCCTTCAGTACGGTTTGTTTCCGCGCCCATCCACGAGGAATGGACGATGAGATGCAGCTGGAAGCGCTCAATGAAGGGATAATGAGCCGTGTCAATGCACATGGGCGCTTCTTCCTGTCCCATACGAAGCTGCATGGTAAATTTACCATGCGTGTTGCTATTGGCAATCTGCGTACCACCGAAAACGATATACGAGATTTGTGGGAGGAATTACAGACCTGTCTATCAGACAGGTCTGTCTGATGAGTTATTGAAAGGCGTACTGATGAAAACTCACCCTGGCCTTGAAAGTGGCCCTATTTATCTCGATTACAATGCCACCACGCCTGTTGATCCAGTCGTAGTGGAGGCGATGTTGCCATACCTCTCAACCCACTTTGGCAACCCGTCGAGTTCGCACAGCTATGGACGCGCGGCGCACCAGGCTGTAGATACTGCGAGAGCGCAGGTTGCCCGGTTACTCGGCTGCTCGCCTGCCGAGATTACTTTTACCGGCGGGGGTTCCGAAAGTGATAACCTGGCTATTCGCGGGGTGGTTCTTGCCAGGCGCAGTATGGGTAACCACATTATCACACAGGTGACAGAGCATCCGGCTGTGCTCAATACGTGTCGCGCACTTGAAAGGCTGCATGGATTTCGCGTTACCTATTTGCCCGTGGATGGAAACGGGCGAGTCAGTCCAGCGGCGGTGGAGACGGCAATCGATGGTGAGACCGTGTTGATTACAATTATGCATGCCAATAATGAGACGGGGACATTGCAACCTCTCAGGGAGATAGCAGAGATTGCACACAGGCATGGGATACTGGTGCATACGGATGCGGCGCAGTCGGCCGGCAAGATTCCTACGCGTGTCGATGAGTTGGGGGTCGATTTGTTGACCGTCGCTGGGCATAAACTTTATGCGCCCAAAGGTATGGGTGCGCTGTACGTGAGGCATGGTCTGGAGCTTGAACCGGTGATCTATGGTGGTGGCCAGGAAGCGGGACGCAGGGCAGGGACGGAGAATGTCGCGAGTATGGTAGCGCTTGGAACAGCTTGCATGTTAGCACGCGAGCAACTCGCGGGGAGCCAGGAGCGTTTACAAGGATTACGTGACGAGCTTCAAAGGCTGCTAGAAGCGCATTTGCCCGCACAGGTGCATGTAAACGGGCCTGCTACCGAACGATTGCCCAACACGCTCAATGTCAGTGTCGAGGGTGTCGTTGGCGAGGATGTTTTAGCTGCCACGCCGGAGATTGCAAGTTCTACCGGGTCGGCGTGCCACGAAGGAAGCACTGATCCCTCGCCAGTCTTGATGGCGATGGGCCTTTCGAGGGAACGGGCGCTTGGTGCGCTGCGGCTGACACTGGGGAGGTGGTCGACGGATGAGGAGGTAGGGCGGGCTGCAAGATTGCTGGCAAGCAGTGTGGCTTCTCTTCGAGTGAAACGGTAAAATAGAGAATAACAATACTTATCATCGGTATCCAGGGCAGTCGGCCAGGGAACATTGTAAAGGAGCAAGCTACGAATGACTACAAGTGAATCCAGGATGCACAATCCAGCTCCGGTCGCTATTGAACACCCGGAACTCGTTGCGTATCGTTCAGAATTCCCGATTTTGCAACGCAAGACATATTTGAATAGCTGCTCGCTAGGCGCCCTTTCGAATCGTGCAATGCAAGGGATGGCGGAGTTTATGGAGATGTGGAACGAGTGGGGTGCGCACGCCTGGTATGAAATCTGGATGGGCGAAATTGCGCAAGTGCGACAGAAGTTTGCTGATATGATCGGTGCACAAGTGCATGAAGTGGCGATTGCGCCGAATGTGTCTACGGCATTAAGTAGTATTGCCTCTGCGTTTGATTACGGCAAGCGTAACAAAGTGCTGATGGCTGATATGGACTTCCCCACTCTTGCCTATCAATGGTTGGTTAAGGAGCGCCTGGGTGTGCAGTGCGAGTTTGTCGAAAGCCCTGACCGGGTGTATGTACCGCCTGAATTGTTTGCGCAGAAGATAGATGAGCAGACGGCCTTAATTGCTACTTCGCGGGTGTTCTTTACGAGCGGCTACATTCAAGATATCCGTAAGGTAGCGGATATCGCGCATAAAAACGGCGCGTATCTGCTGGTTGATGACTACCAGGGAACAGGACAAATTCCCTTAAATGTTGTGGCCCAGGATATAGATATATTGGTCACTGGTACACTCAAATGGCTCATGGGCGGCCCAGGGCTTGCGCTGGTCTATATCCGTGAAGGCTTAATTCCTGCTCTCCAACCTACCATTGCGGGCTGGTTTGGACACCAGGAGCAATTCCAGTTCAAAACGCGAGAGTTTGCATTCCGGCCTGATGCTGCACGGGTTGAGTTAGGGACGCCTGCAATGGCTCCTATTTATGCGGCCAATGGAGGACTAGACATCGTGCGAGAAATCAGTGTGGAACGGATTTGTGAACGTACGCGGTACCTGACCAATGATTTGATCGCCCGCGCGCGCGAACATGGCTGGACGGCACGCGCACCTAATGAGCCGGAGCAACGTAGTTCTATCGTGATGTTAGAACTGGAACAGCCACAGGACCTCGTGAAAGAACTTGTTGCCCGTCATATTATCACTGATTCACGGCCTGGCTTGCTGCGAGTTTCACCCTACTTCTATAACACTATCGAAGAAAATGCGATTGTGGTTGATGCCATCGAGGAGATATTGCAGACGAGAAAGAAAGGTAACTGAGCTTTATGAGTATGGGCGCTATTTTTGATCAGGGCAAGCGCGGCGTGGGTGAGAGTGCTGCCGCCTTGCGAGCTGCCTTCACGGCGAAATAGACCCGGCAGATCACCTCACAACAAAAAGGGAGCAATTCAGAAGCAGGAACTGAGCCGTTTAGTAAAGGTACGCACCTGATGGGTAAACGCTTCGGGCTGTTCCAGATTACACAGATGACCGGCTTGTTTGACGATCTGAAGCTGACCATCTTGGGCTGCTCTCAACAGTGCTGCCTCCCTTTTCCGGTTCGGCTTGTCGTTTTCTCCATTGACGATGAGGACTGGGCCTGGGAAGGTCCGAAGCATCGCAGGGAAGTCGTGGGATGCCAATTCGCCGTTTCAACCAGTGGCGAACGCACTCCAGAGAAACATTTGACATCCATTCTTGTGATATGCCATACTCCATATGAGTCCGATGAGGCTCCATTCTGTGTGTAGACAGGGAACACTCGTGTACGCATTCTGGTGACTCGTAATTTGTTAGCATCTTCTGCCACTGTAATACTCACACCTGGCAGAGCCTCTTCCAAACGCCATCATCCCCTGGCGCTTTTTCTTGTGCCCGCTCTCCTCCTTCTTCCACTGGAACGCTGCTTACGTGTCAACACTTTCCCTGGAAGGAGAACCCTTGACGATGAATCAGATACAGACCACCGAGCCTGAACACAACAATGGGCGTCCATCACGCCCACTTTGGCGCAATCGTGACTTTCTTCTGCTTTGGAATGGTCAGACCATTTCGACGTTGGGGACTAACATGTCTACCCTGGCCCTGCCCCTGCTGGTACTCGCCCTTACGCATTCGCCTGCGCAAGCTGGATTGCTTACCGCGACGCGCCTCTTGCCATACCTGCTGTTCAGCCTGCCAGCAGGTGCGCTTGTCGACCGTTGGGATCGCAAGGCAGTCATGATCTGCTGTGATCTCGTCCGTTGGTTTGCTCTTGGATCCGTCCCGCTGGCTTTCGGACTTGGGCATCTCACGCTCATCCACCTCTATGTCGTTGCCTTGGTGGAGGGCACGGCGTATGTGTTCTTCAGTCTCGCTCAGATCGCTGCGCTGCCCCAGGTGGTGTCGTCAGCTCACCTACCTCAAGCCTATGCGCTCGACACGACCACCGAATATATCGGAACGCTCCTGGGTCCCAGTCTGGGGGGCTTTCTCATCGGTCTTGTCCCTCTCGTTGCACTAGGGGCCAGCCTGGCATACCTGGCAGACAGCATCTCCTACCTTGTCTCGGTGCTCTCGCTGCTGTTCATCCGCGTGTCGTTCCAAATGAAACGTACAGCGAGAAACAAGTTCGCACTTCGCGAGGAGATTGCAGAAGGGCTGCGTTTTCTTTGGCAGCGGCCTCTTCTGCGCACGATGGTCGTGCTGACGATGGTCGTCAATTTCCTGCTGAGTCCTGTGACGCTTGTAGTCATCGTGCTGGTACACGGGACGTTGTATATCGACGTGCGGACGCTGGGCATCATACTGAGTGCTGGTGGGGTCGGCGGAGTGCTTGGTGGCATCATTGCTCCCTGGATAAGAACACGCATCCGCTTTGGACAGGTCATCATTGGCTCGGTGATCGTCTGGGGCATCGCAACGCTGCTCCTTGCCTTTGCATCTTCACCATTCTGGTTGGCCAGTGGTGTAGGTGTGACGAGCTTGATGTGGCCCATCTATGGCGTGGTACTGGTCTCCTATCGCCTTTCACTCACCCCTGACTACTTACAGGGACGCGTCAACAGCGCCTTTCGCTTCTTATCCTACGGCAGTGAGCCACTGGGTGCAGCCCTGGGAGGGGTGCTTCTCGTTCCACTTGGCCCCCGAGTAGTGCTTGCACTCATTGCCGCAGGGCTAGTGCTCAGTAGTTTTGTTGTGAGTTGTACCGCACTGCGAAAGGCGTAGTACCATCTGCCTCGCTCCTCCTGAGTGTAGATCAAGAGCAGGCGAGGACCAGATTGGGCAACCTGGACGGCACCAGGACTTGGTCCTGCTCCATCTGCTGCCTCGGTGCAGCAGCGACTGTGCTCGTTGCAGGCTGCCCATCTGGTCTGTCACCGTTGACGGCCTCGCCGCTCTCCTGGCGATACAGCGCACGGAACCGTTTTCTAGCTCGTGCCAGCCGTTGACGTACGGCTGCCTCACGCAGATGGAGCATTCTGGCCATCTGAGGTGCGGAGAAGCCACCCACGACCGACAGGAGGAGGCAGAGACGCAGGGGCTCAGGCAGCAAGCCCATCGTCCGGCGGATGGCATCCCGTTCGGCGACGAGGTCTGCTGGGTCACCTGTGGGAGCCGTTGCATATCCCGCTGGCTGCACGGGGGCAGCATGGGCACACGGACAGTCAACCTCAGTCTCGTCCTGTCCCTCCTCCTGAAGCGATGAGAACGGTAGCACCCGTAGGCGTGCCTGTCGCCGACGCTGCATCAGCACCAGATTCGTGGCAATCCGGAAGAGCCAGGCTTTGGCATGAAAGTGTGCGCCACTGCTGGCACGGGCCGCATCAATCGCTCTCAAGGCCTGCAGAAAGGTCTCCTGAGTGAGATCCTGGCTCTCGTGCCAGTCACCAGTGAATCCATAGATAGTCTGAAACACCAGCGTGCCATAGGCATGTATGAGCGCCTCGACCGCCTGAGCAGCAGGGATTGTCTCCACAGATCCTCCTCGTTTCCGCGAATGCTAGGGGCGCCCTGGATGGACACTCACTCTCACTAGTAGAGATGCACGAGCCGTGGGATTGTGACAACGACAACACAAACAACCCAACAGTGAACATGATGCAGACAACACAAACACTCGAGGTGACAGGGCTCACCTCTCACGCACGAGAAGTAGCGTTTCACCTTGTGGGAGTGGGTCTCTCCAGTGACGACCGGTGAAAAAGGAGCGCGTCTCAGAAAAAAACCATACCTGAAGCCTAGGAGAAGTGCAAGTCAACAAGAGAAACTCTCAGCTTTTTCTCAGCTTTCTTAACCAGGTGTTCAAACAGTTTCTGCCTTGCACGCGCCCGCGTAGCTCGCCTGGCTATGATGTCTGTGACCCTGTGCGGTCGGGATGACGGAGAATTATTCATGACGCTGCTCATGACGCTTTCATGACGCTTTCTCCTTATACTGGGACCAGAGAGGGTGAGGCACGTCAGTTGGGGAGTGGCCCCAAACCCTACCTTTGAGTGGGGAAATGCTCTCATGAACTGTAGAAAAGGAATCATTATGAATGACGACATAAGGACCGAGCAAGCGAAGAGGATTGGCGAGAGCCCCGGCGATACCGGACCGATCATGACACCTAAACGAGACGAGGCGATCTCAGCCAGCCAGGCAAGGAGCGGGTTCAGCGAGCAATACGTGAAGCCTGTAGTTGCTGAACTCATCGGGACATTCGGCTTCGTCTTCATTGGCGCAGGGTCGATTGTCACCAATACCCTGACGAATGGTGCGCTTGGCCTGGTGGGCATTGCCTTTGCACTTGGACTGGGGCTTGCCATCATGGTCACCATCTTCGCTGCGACTTCGGGCGGACATATCAACCCCGCTGTCACCGTCGGATTTATTGTGACGAGGCGTATCGCACCCCTGCTGGGGCTACTGTATATCGTGGCCCAGCTCGTTGGCGCAACCCTGGCCGGCCTACTGCTCCGGGTCATGTATCCGCAAGCGGTCTGGCAGGCGGCCCGACTCGGTACGACCTACCTCGGGCCCGGTGTCTCCTTCGGTATTGGCGTTCTCATTGAGGCGGTCCTTACGTTCTTTCTGCTCCTGGCCGTCTTCGGGACTGCTGTCGACAAGCGAGCACCAAAAATTGGAGGCTTTGGCATTGGCCTCACCGTATTCGTGGATGTTCTCGTGGGCGGGCCACTGACGGGTGCATCGATGAATCCCGCACGCACCTTCGGCCCGGCACTGGCTGGCGGCTTCTGGCAGAACGATCTTGTCTACTGGATTGGGCCGATCGTTGGTGGAGTTATCGCGGCCTTGATCTACGAGTATGTGATTTTGCGCCCGCGGCAGCGGGTCGGTCAAGAGGAGATGGCGGCTTAACAGATCACTTGTTCGTAATGCTGGTGGTAAAAAGCGTCAAAGTTGGGCAGATTCTGATTGGAATGAAATGGCTCATCCGCTCTTTTGCGTGAGCGGGTTTTTGACAATGCTGTGGGTGGCCTCCACTCTTTTTGAGTCCAGAGCCACCCACAGCATTGTCCTGATGCCGCCCGTGGGTGAGAGCTGCGCATGGGACGGGTCGCTGTTGCAGCGGAGGAGCGCTACGCCTGCGGGCGGGGAGTGGCAAGAGGAAGGCAGCCAGCAAAGCGTCAGACGCGCCCGATGATGGTGTCGCCAAGGTGTGAGACAATGGTTCTCAGGTCTGCTGCGCCGATCCCATCTGGGGGCCATATGATGAGCCGGTCAACGCCGAGGTCAGCGTACTGTCTGGCTCGCTCCAGCGTAATGGTTCCCGCAGGCGGGGTAACACTGATCTCAAGCTTGCCGAGTTCCTGGGGACGGTGGTAGCGTTTGAGAGCATCGGCGATCCCGGCCAGAGAGCCGGTCAGTGAGCGAGCCGTCCCACCCAGACCAATCGCGAAGCCGTACCAGCCAGTTGCCTGCTCGACGGCGCGGCGATAGGCGGGTGGAGTATGCCCACCGACCACAACCGGGATGCTACGCTGCGGATGGGGATGAGCCTGGACATGCTCGAAGGAGATAAAGCGGCCATGATGGGCTGGTTGCGGTTGCGTCCAGATAGCTCGCATAGCTGCCAGGTAGTCGTCAGTGCGCGCGCTGCGATCTGTAAAGGGAATGCCGAGAGCGCGGAACTCGGGCTCCAGATAGCCAGCGCCGATGCCAAAGATCAGGCGCCCGCCCGAGAGTTCATCCAGGCTGGCAAGCTCTTTCGCCAGAACAAGCGGATTACGCTGTGGGAGAATGATAATCCCTGTACCCAGAAGGACCTGGCGCGTGTGGGCGGCGAGAAAGGTCAGGGCGATCATTGGATCGAGAATGCGATCGTGGGGACCCATGGGCGAGGGAGGCTCCTGCGGATCAGGGAGCACCACATGCTCTCCCGCCCACAACGACTCAAATCCAGCGGCCTCGGCAAGCTGAGCAATTTCCACGGCAGTCTCGGGATAGCTGCAAGCATAACTATTCACAGAAAACAGGCCAAACTTCAAGATTGTCTCTCTTTCTCTTCTTTCTCTTCTGAAACATCAAAACCTCACGGCTCAAGTGTAGTATAGCAGGTACTGGACATGAGCCATTGCATTCCAAAATGTACAGCGTGCGTGACAATCGTCAAGTCTTTCACTGGGGAGAAATCCATACAAAAAAAGTTCATATGCTTAGCGTCTTGATAGCGATTAAGCGGATTTGATATGACAGTGAGGCAAGCTTGATTGAACATATTACAAAAAGTCATACATTGGGATAAAATGGGGCAGATAGTGCGTGTTTTAACATAATCGGAGAAAAGGAAAGAAGGCGATACATCAGCTCTCTCCTGATGAAAGGTGAGCAAACTCCCATGAACAACCTACATCTTTTCGACAAGTTCACTGAGCGCGCCAGGAAGGTGTTGAGCCTGGCACAAGAAGAAGCCCAGCACTTCCAACACAACGCCATCAGCACCGAGCATCTGCTGCTGGGACTGGTTCGCGAAGGTGAGAGCGTTGCCGCTCAAGTCCTGGAGTCGCTGAATGTGACGCCTGAGAAGGTACGTAAGGCGGTTGAAGAGGCGAAAGGACATGGCAACGGTATAGTGCAGGGCGAGATCATGCTTTCACCACACGCGAACATGGCGATTGAGATGGCTATTAAAGAGGCTGGTCGCCGGTTTCCTTCCCCCTCCACCAACCCAGAGAATCGGTTGCTGGGGTCGATTCATATGCCAGAGAGTGAGGCGGTGAAGATCCTGCAAGATGAGAAGATGCCACCCCACCTGGAGTCACTGGGCGTGACGCTAGAGCAGGTACGCAAGGCGGTTGAAGAGGCGAAAGGGCGTGGCGTGCAAATCCTGTTTGACCAGAGATCATCGGCGAATACGCCCATTGAAGAGGCTGATCGCCAGCGTCACCCTCTCTTCCATATCGACACCGAGAATCTGTTGCTGGGGTTGATTCGTGTGCCGGAGAGTACCGGGGTGAAGATCCTGCAAAGTTTGGGGGTACCACCCCTCAAGGATTTTCGGACACTCGTGTTCCTGGAGCAGGTGACGACCTTGCAGACGACCAATCAGGGATACGTCCAAAGGTTCACCAGGCCAGCCAGGAAGGCATGGAGCCTGGCGCACGAAGAGGCACGCCGTCTCCAGGATAGCTATGTCGGCACCCATCATCTGTTGCTGGGGTTGGTGAGTGAAGGCAGTGGCGTTGCAGCAACGATACTGGCCGAGATGGGAGTCGGGCTCGATGAGATGCGCGAGAAGGTCAAGCCTGGTTATGAGCAGGGCGACTGGAACGTGCCGGGTGACATCAAACTGCAACCGCGCTTGAAGAACGTCATCGAGCTGGCCTCAAACGAAGCACGGCGCCTCCATCATCCCTCCATTGGCACGGGGCATCTGCTGCTGGTTCTGGCGCGTCACGGGGAAGGGATCGCGTCCGGCCTGCTGAAAAGCCTGGGCGTGGACCTGGACAAGATGCGGGCGGCAACACGGCATGTGCTTAGCGAGCAGGCGAGCGAGTCCGGACAAGAAGCAGAAGCGGTGACTGATGAAATCAGTGAGCAAGGTGTCTATGCTTCCAATGCTTCAATTGCCTCAATAGAGAGAGGCTTACAGAGTCGGGAACTGGATAAGACGCTTCTGGCTGTCTATCCATTCACGCTCGAAGCCCGGCACGTGCTGGAGGAGGCGCGGCTCCATGCCCAGGGTCTTGCCCAGGTCGGACCAGAGCATCTGTTGCTGGGGTTAGCCTCTTTAACCTTTCGGCGTGACGGACCCGTGAGCAAGGTGCTGGGGGATCTGGGAATAGATTTTGCCAGGACACAAGCAGCAGTTGAGAACAGACAAGGGCAGGGAGTGAAGGCAGCATCGGTGGTGCTGGTGCAGAGTGCGCTATGCAGAGCATGCTTACTGTTGGCCGCCGATGAGGCTGAGCAGCGAGACGGTCAGGGGGCTCCTATCAAGAGCGAGCATCTGCTGCTTGGTTTGCTGCGCGAGGAAAAGGGAATCATTGCCGATCTGCTGGGCGATCTTGGGACGAGTGTAGAGACGGTACGTACAAAGGTAGGAGAGTCTCTGAGTACACAGAATCCTTGAAAGGAAGCAAAAATCAGTAGGAAGCTCCTGCTCCAAAGGGAATTACGCGATTCTGACGATATGCTTACTCTGCCTTGCAAGGTATCAGAATTGCATTATTTAGATTTGTCTCGACGATAGTAGCTCTTGTAAGATCAACCCGGTCAAGGTCGGCTCTACTTAGGTTTGCTCTGCTGAGGTCTGTCTTATTGAAATTTGTCTCGCTGAGGTCTTTCCCGCCAAGGTTTACTTCACGTAGATTGGCTCCACATTCGGCGGAGAGCCCGAAAAGTTGACCACTCGATACCCACCCTGTATGCTCAAGCAAAGTCTCCCTATCACAATCAAAAAGGACTCGGCAACATCACACCACCGAGTTCCTCATCTACCATGTGCATGGGACTACAGAGCATACTCACCTGCGATTTTACCCATGCTATCCTTCAAGTCACGATGAGCCTTTAATGATGTCGTGAACCTCAGCAACCTCGTCTGGCTGCCCAAGGTCAACGCCCATCTGCTGGAGGATAGGCAGGAGGGACCGGCTAAATGTAGTGAAGGCGTCTTGTGACTCCCACACATCGACGACGCGGAGACTGGTTCCTGTCGCGAAACACACATGGTAGAGCAGCCCCGGCGGGACGGCCACCCCAGCGTCTTCGAGTTGCTTGAGTACCTCGTGGTGTCAACAGCTGCCCAAATTGGACTTCCAAACCTGGACACTGGTCGTTTCCGCCGCCCTGGTTCAGTCCGGCCTGTCAGCGTTCCTACTCGTTTCCGACAGGTTATCTCCCCAGGAGTCGCTTCTCAAGCAAACAAGGCTGGAACGTTGCCCTTGAAGCCAGCGAGAGCCCCCACCACCTTCACGTGTATGCTCGCTTGCCGACCTAGCCTGAGCCGGATCAGCGGGGTTGCCCTCCCCGGCCGTCTCCCGCCCAGGGCATGCCTGGAAAGCGCTCGCTGAAGTTCCAGCCGGGCCAGGGATGGGGATGGGCCGCCGTTGCGATGGTGCAAGCTTCAGCCCAGCTGAGCAGTTCATGGGCAGAGATGAGGCGTTCGCGCAGCTCCAGATGCTCCTCACTGTAGTAGGTCACCTTTTCTGCCAGCTTGTCAGCATGCGCCAGAAAGAAGTCCACATAGAAAGCACGTGCTCGGTTGAGCACCTCTTTAGTGGCTTGCAAAGAGGCGCGCTTGCCGGTATTGGCTCCCCTGGCTTTTCGGGTGTCCAGAGCAAGCGGCAGCTTGGTGGTGCGGGTGGCCTGTCCCATCTGGTGGTGCTCCTTATGCGAACAAACGTTCTTGATGCTTTCAGTCTACTCCTCTTCTAGCTTGTTGTCAAGCTTTTTGGTACGTCAGCGAACTAGCAACCACTGTCACCTTCCATCAATCATTTTGACAAATGGCACGCGATCATGTCACATAGTCTACCTTGCCAACAGCAGATTTTAGGAGAGGAAAGAAACCTCGCCACGGATTGTTTACACCTCCCAGCACCGACGCTGACAGATAGAAACCGAACGGTTCCGGGATATGCGTCCGAATTAGGCATCTGGCAAGGGTTGGTTCCTGGGATAGCCATTTTCGCTTTGACTGTCTTCAAAGGCACTCTCCTGTGCTTGAAGTGACTCCCTTCGCATCAGGAAGCAGCCTTCGAGTCCCTCTCCGGCGTCATGGTTCCCACCTTTCGTTCAGTGAATTTGCAGGGATAACGAGGCGCTTCGATGGTGAAAGTAGCAGTTTTCGTTCGATTCACGGGACGAAAGGGACTTTCTGTCCAATGGATACTGAAGCAGTAGAACGCAGACACGCACTTAACACAAGAGCACAAAAGCCGGTAATTACCCATAACTCAATACGTTGAAGGGGAAGGGATGGTGAGAAGCAAAGATGAAGAGAGGCGAGGGAATGGTTGCTACTCCCCTCGCCTCCATCGCTACTCCATAGACACCTGTAGAGCAGGTAGGGGCGGATCTAACTGGTGCATGCATGCGCCTCGAAAGGCTGCGGTATGCCAACGCGCCCATTGGTCCATGCTATGTAGAGCGTTGTGCCGGATGAAGAGCTACCCAGGAGAGCATAGTTATCCGTGTAGTCCCCGAAGTTCGGCACAATGTCCGAAGATACGTTGATCCAGTTGGTTGGCGCCGTCGTTACTAGCGGCTACTCGAAGGCGATGTGGTTGTACAGGGGTTGAAGCCTAACGAAGCATACCCCTTATTTTAGTTGTGTTTCGATGCGTTCCACGAATGATCGTACTACCGGCATGTACAAATCAGGTTCTTCGATGTGCGCCATGTGAGAACTGTGCTCAAATAGCACCCATTCTGAGCCAACGATGCCTTTGTGCAAGACCTCGTTGATGCGTGGCGTGGATTCGTCATGGCGCCCCGAGGTGATCAAGGTGGGGACACGGATCTCGGAAAGGCGATCGGTGCGGTCCCAATCTTTGGTGACCCCTACAACGTGAAACTCGCTGGGTCCGTTCATCGTGTAGTAGACCTGTCCCACCTGGTCCAGTGCCCGCTTGACTTGATCTGGCATAGGTACGGCACGGATGACATGGCGTTCGTAAAAAGCCATCATGGCTTGCTGGTATTCCGGTGTGGTTGGGTGAGAGCATATTCGATGGCAAGCATGCCTCCCCACGACTGACCCAGGAGATGGATTTTTTCGAGGCCTAGCTAACCGCGTACGATTCCGAGTTCTTCAACAAAACGCTCTATCCGCCAGGGGGAGGTGTCATCGGGCTGATCGGAACGTCCACATCCCAACTGGTCGTAGAGGATGACGCGCCGGGAGTCGGAGGCCAGGTCCACAAGGTTTTCAATATAATCATGAGGGACGCCGAGTCCGCCGTGCAATGCTACTAGTGGGGTGTTCTCGTGGTCGGCGCCACCTCCTACTATTTGGTACCAGATCCGGTAGTCGGCGACTACCGGGATATAGCCTTCTCGTTTGTGCATGTTTCTTCTCCGCTGCTTGTTAGGCTTGATTACTGCAAATACACAAAAAGGTCTACCCGGCGCTGCTTTCGATTCGGCTGGGAGACCTTCGACTTCGCGGGCGGCCACATGGGAACCCGTGAAACGCCTCTGCTTTTAATGCTTCACAGCACGATGCTATTCTGCCGCATGGTGTTCACAATGCTCACTGGCTGGAACATCAAGCGCAGGGTTGCCGTCGAAGAAGCCGGCCGGCTTCAACGAAAAACCAACCATCTCAACCGGCATCACAGGCCAATCTTCGGGCCGGACAACATGGTTGGAAGCGAAGGTGTACCACACCACGACGTCGGTATTCACGAGAGAACGGTCCTGTTGCGTATAGTGCGGGAGACCATCGCCACCGGGCGACTGGTTCGGGTAGTCTCCAGCTGCGTAGCGCTCTGCCTGATGGTACGCAGTAACCCACAGGTGATTCCTGGCAAATCCTCCGCGCCGCCACTGAGGTGATCCTTCGTGGAAGAAGGGAAAGGCGTTGCTTGCCGGAACGAGTTTGTAGGCAACGGGTTGACCCAGGGCATTGCTCGAGTTCGGGTTAATGATCTTCCAGAAGCGTGCGGTCCTGGGCTCGATTCTGCGTTGTGCTGCGGACTCGGTGGAAAGGAGCGTCTCACGGGGAACCCAGGCATTCCCACGGGGATTTTCAGGACCCCAGGGCAGCGGCTCGCAATTGACCTCGACCACTGAATTTTGCAAGCCATCCACCATCATGTCCAGCCGCACATTGAAGAAGTGCTGGTGGTGGGGGCCATAGAGGCCAGGAGCAACCAGCGTTCCCGAGATCGGTTGAGTGGGCGGCGCAATCGCTGCTGGAGCGATGATGCCTGTCAGTTTGACCTCATACTGGATGGTGCCATCCTGGTACAGGTACCAGTAATACCCATACTCGTAATTGCCCACTGTTGAGATAGAGGAGATCACCAGCCGCCGCGACCGGCGTACCTCTACCCGCGTCGAACCATCCTCGCTATACTCCAGGTGTTTCCAGAGGAGGCCAAAATCTTCCTCGTGCATACAAATGGCATTTTGAATAACCATTGGCTGCCCCTCCGCATCGTTGAGTGCCGCATCGAAGTAGTGGATCTCGCCCAGGCAGTCGCAGCCTAACTCCAGGCTATTGGCCAGCACACCGATGCCAACCTCGCCCGCGTCAAAGACGTTCTTCCAGTTGTGTGCTGGGGCAGGATCACCGTAGGGTACAAACATCTCAGAGAGGGCTGCCCGGTAGATGATTGGGCGAAAGCCGCCCCGGTCGAAGTACTCCACCAGGTGCAGCACCAATCCCTCGCGCGGGGAGAAGCCGACGCGAAAACGCCACTTCTGCCAGCTCACCTGGTAGCCCTCCACCTGAAAACTCGGTCCTTCCGCTTGTGTAATCGCGATCGGCCGCAGGTCGGTACGTGTCCCCTCGGGAAAAGAGGGAACATTCGTTGCCGCCTTGATACCGTCCGGGGTATAGTTCCCTGAGCGAGGAGGCACAGGAACAACGCCATAATCCTCGATGTGGACCTTCATGTCATCCATCTCAACCGTCGCAATCACTCCCTCGATGGGGTGGGCGTAGTAATTGTCCTCAGGAGAGAGGGCCTGGGCCACCATCATACGGATGAATCGCCCCTGCTCCGCGGCGTCGGCCGCGTCTCGATAGCAGGCGGTGAAGGGATAGGCGACAATCGATGAAAGGTCGGTTATACCGCGCCTGGCCATCGCCTCCCCGAAACTGGGGTCCGCCAGGATTGCCTGCTGCGAGGCAAATATCTCTGGATAGGTCACAGCCGGTTGCACATCCGTGCGTTCCTGCCAGGTGCGGATTGCCTCACCTGTCAGGGAGACAAGCGCTTCAATGGTCAGATGCCTGCCATGGTCGCGAATAACAACTGCGACTTCACGCGGCGGGACCGCTTGTCCTGGCTCAAAGGCGAGTACAGCCTCTTTGGGAGGTTCCTGCAAGCTGTAGGCCATGAGCCGCATGCCAGGCGTGAGCTTTCCCGAAGCGCTGAGCATGATTGTCGTACGGGTGATCTCCTCTGCTGAGAGCGGGTCAAGAGGATGGAGGATGTTCTGCTGCGGGATGGTCTCATCGTGGGTCGGCATCGTCATAGTCGTTCGCTCCTTCGTTGTTGTTACTAGTGCATTTGGGGGCGGATACAAGACCTGCTGCTAGCCCTCGGGTGGCCACCCCTCCCATAACGCACGCACGCTATCCCACTCCTCTTCTGGGGTGGGAGCGCTTGGAAAATACTTTGGGCCAGGGGCACGATAGGCCGGAGGGGTATAGGTGCCATAGGCGATTAAGCGTTCAATATTAGCGCGATAGATCTCGTCCACCTCAGCGTGCGAGCCTGGAGGTTGATGCAGCGCCAGGTCTTTGGGATGGATTGGGCGCTCATACATACGGCGGAAGAGTTCCATGCGCATATCTTTGAGCCAGTTGGTGTTGAGATTCATCGTGCGAAACTGGCGGAGGGCATCGATGTGAATCGGGGCAGCCACAAAGGCATTGTTGCCTGAAGGGCTGTAGGCAATCACATTGCCCAGGTAATCGACGATATGCGAACTCCCGCCGCCAACATCCATCGGATGCTTCATCTGAGGGTGCGCATACACCGGGCCGACGTTCGGGCAGAGCATATAGACACCGTTAAACTGGGCATGCCCCTGATTCTGAATCAGCCAGCCTCCGCCACCAGGATAGCTGCTCCCGGTCATCGGCACGGCCTCGCTGGGCCGGTAGACCACTTCTGCGCCGCCCAATGCCAGTGCGCGTACCGCTTCGGGATACTCGCCATCGCTGCAGCAGATCGTGCCGATCACGCCAATATCAGGGGTGCGCAGCACAGGATAAAACGCCTCGATGCCATCGCCAAAGACTTCCACCCAGCGCGAGTAGACATCATGGGGCACCGTCGAGTGCTCACGGCACCAGATGTGGTTTTTGGCGGCCTTATGAACCACCCGGCCTTCGGGATTGATGACCGCCAGGGTATTAAAATACCGATCAGCGATGATCTCGGGCCAGCGCGCCTTACACTGCATAATAATGTAAGTTTCGTAGTGCTGGGCCAGCCGCCCTAGATACTCCGTCTCCTCCCCAGGAATGTCGATAAAAATGTCGCGGGCCGCAGTGACATGGGGAATGTTAAAAATCTCGTCGGGGAAGCCGGTCAAGGCTCCCTCTGGGAGCGCAATCAGCTTCACAGGAAGGTTAATGGAGACAACCCCCATCGCCGCTCCGATTGCGTCTTCAATCGTCTGGAGATTCACACGGATATGCCGCCGCTCACTCACTGTGTAGGTAACGGTTGAGACACCAATAGCCGTATAGGGAGCCACATAGGGAGCCACCGCCCGTTCTGGTGTAGCGCTATTCATCTCTTCCTCCCTTACAAAAAATAGCTTGCGAGCTGATTGGCAACCACAAGCAACATCTGGCATTGTAGTAGAGCCCAATTGCCCTGTCAAGAGAGATCGACCTGTCATGATTTGACCTCGAGGTAGATCACCACGGAAGAGAGATCGGTAATGCCGCGCCGGTGCATCGCCTCCTGGAAAACGGCATCAGCGAGCACCGCCTGCTGGGCGGCGAACACCTCGGGATATATGTTTCTCTCCTCCTTCCCTCGAGGGCCCGAACCGCGCTTGATCCCGCAGGATCGGACCCGTACATCACGCTGTGGAAACGCTGCTTACGCCGGCTCCTTCACTGCTTCTGGCTCCTCGGCAAAGAGCCTGGTGCCCTGGTGCAGAACCTGGGGAGCGCGCACGCTAAGCAACACGACAACGATGATCCCCAGCACGAGCCAGGCGGCATCGATTGGGCCAACCATGTTGAACGGGGCAGCAGGCAGGGGCGAGAACTGGAAGTAAATGACAATGCCAAGCAGGACAAATGGTATGGCTGGCAGGATCACATGCCGCCACACGTTAAACTCACCGCGGTGCTCGCGCCAGTAGAAGAAAGGCACCGCCAGGCAGGTCGCCATGTAAACCAGGAGGATCGGGACGGTGAGGACTGCTCCAACGAACGCAAAGGCGAGCGTCGGGCCGTACACCAGGCCGGTCCAGAGCATGATGATGATACCCAGGATCAACATCAGGATAATGGCCAGGCCAGGGACGCGGAAGCGATTCGTCTGCCCCAACACGCCCGGGAGGGCCTTAATGCGGCCCATCGAAAAGAGCATGCGGGCCCCGGCATTGATGGCGGCGTTCGCATTGCCCAGCGCGCTATTGAGGATGGCTAAAATGGCGATGAAGGCGACCGGTCCCCACACGAGGGCTGCCATCGTTCCCCAGGGGTTCGGGTCACTGGGGTACGCCGCGATCTTGCTGAACCCCCAGCCGACGACGCCGGCATAGGCACAAAAGACGTAAAAGACCCCAATGATGACAGTCGCGAGCAGGATCGCGCGTGGTACGATGCGACGGGGGTTGTGTGACTCCTCTCCCAGAATCGCGGAGGACTCGAAGCCGCTAAATGCCAGGAACGCGAAAAGCATGCCGAACAGGACCCCCTGCCACCCGCCCAGGCCGGGCTGTTGACTGGAGGCTGGATTGAAGGTAGCTGCCGTATTGCCGCTGCCGGCGTGTACGATCAGGAAAACGGAGAGCACGGCAAAGACGACGATTTCAACCAAGCCCAGGACGACACCCACATCCGCCGAAATCTTGATGCCGAAGAAGGTCAGGGCGAAGGCGACTGCGGCGAAGATGACTGCGTAAAGGATCCACCCGTTCGCCCCGAGCGAGAGGTGAAAGGTGCTGCTCAGAAACGCGTCGGTCACCGACCCCAGCACGAGCAGGGTGAGGGGAAGAAATAAGATGTAGGTGAACGTAAATAACCATCCCGTTAACCAGCCAACCTGGGGGCCGAGACCTCGGGTAACGTAGGTGAAGTAGCCGCCGGCCGAGGGCAAGTACCTCGCCATCGACCCGATATTTAACGCGACCAGGACACAGATCACCAGTGCCAAAAGGACTGCCAGGGGCAATGCGCCGCCTGTAAAGGGAATGGCGGCTCCTAGACTGAATGCCACGGCTCCGGCAGGGGCCATCGTCGTGACTGACTGGAACAAGACGCCAGGGAGACCAATCGCATTTGATCGCAGCGTTGTTAGCTGCTCGGGCGGGGGGGTCGCCTCGATAGACATAGCACTCCTCCTTTGCTCACCATGAGCAATAACATGCATCCAAATCTGGCATGCTCAAGCATAAGAAAACTATGTAAGCAATCCCGGCCAATAAGCTCTTGAGGACCGTGCCTCAATTATACTCTATAATTGAAGAGGTTGCTTGCTTCTCTCGGCGGAATACTCTTCTAAGGTAGAGTTTGTGGTATGATTGGGTAGCGATGGGTTGTATTCCCTGAAAATTGTTGTGCAGTCGTACCAGCCAAGGAAGGCAGGCGAAGGATGAGCTTACGCGAGCAAGAAGGCTTTATTCCCGTGGTAGGCGAGTACCGTATCTGGTATCGCATCGCCGGCGGAGGCGCTGATCACGAGAACATCCCACTTCTCGCTTTGCATGGTGGACCAGGAGTCCCCCATGATTACATCGAAAATCTTGCAGATTTGGCCTCAGACACCCGGCGCGTAATTCTCTACGATCAGCTAGGGTGCGGGCGTTCCGACCAACCGGACGATACCTCGCTCTGGCGTGTAGATCGCTTTGTCGAGGAACTCGGAATTGTACGCCGCGAGCTAGGCCTTGACCGGGTTCACCTGCTGGGCCAATCGTGGGGAGGCATGCTCGCCATCGAGTATGCCTTAACTCAACCGCAAGGCCTCATCAGCCTCATACTCGCCAGCACACTTTCGAGCATGCCCATGTGGATCGCTGAAGCCAACAGGCTGCGCGATGAACTGCCCCCGGAGGTACAGGCAACGCTCTTACGTCATGAAACCGCTGGTACAACCGACGATCCCGAATACCAGCAAGCCATGATGGTCTTCTATGAACGCCACGTTATCCGTGTCGTACCTATGCCAGATCAAGTCAAGCGAGCCCTGGATCAGGTGGGGCAAGTCTACTACACCATGAACGGCCCCAGCGAATTTCACGTCACCGGTGTCATCAAAGACTGGGACCGCACCGACCGCCTTTCTGAGATCCGTGTCCCAACACTGATTACGTCAGGGCGCTATGATGAGTCGACACCACGTATCAACGAAGTGCTGCACAACGGTATCGCTGGTTCAGAGTGGGTCATATTTGAGAACAGTTCCCACATGGCGCACATCGAAGAACCAGAGCTGTTCTTGCCGACAGTGCAGGCTTTTATCGAACGCATTGAAGCACAACAAAACTGACGCTCTCCCGGCTAAAGCACAGGAGGTTCTTGGTTCATCTCCAACTCCTCTAGCCTGCCTCGTCGGTAGACTAGCCCTTGTCGGTTCGTCACAAGACTTTCGGGCAGACGCGCTCTGGCGCCGGTGATGCCGACGCTTCGGGGCACGGTCTGCCCCTCTTTCGCACGTTGGTAGAGTCGCTCTAGTGCTGCCCGCAGGCGCAGCTCCGCACCCTCCCAATACACGGGGTATCGGGCACTAGAGGGAAGGAAGTCTGGTGGCTCAAGATAGGCTGCCAGGAACGCCGAGTACAGATCACGTTGGACGGGGCCTATGCCACAGGCACAGTCATGAAACCGCTGAGCGAGGGGCTTCTTGACATACGTCCGGCAGCCGTGACAGTATTGCGAGAGCTTCGTCGTGCGCGTGGGGAACTCGTGCAGGGTGCCGCCAGTCTTTGCAACTGTGCGTCTGAGGTGCTCTATCAACATCCCTGGGGCACGCAGGCCCACACTCTTGCCATAGCGTTTCTGCCAGCCTCGATACGCAATCTTTTCGAGACGAATGTCGTTGCCGACACGGATGATCTCGTGGACAAGCCGTCCGTGCAAGCTTTTGCGATGCGCCGCAAGCTTGCGTTCCTGGTGAGCGAGTCGCCGTCGCGTAGCAAGATATCCCTTACTGTTTTTCCAGGTGAGGCGTCGCTTGCCATGCTTCTTGACACGCCCCTTGTCGTCATAGTTTTGTGGGTTATTGGCGCGGCGTTGCCGGTCCAGCTTGCGCTCTAGCCGCCGCTTCTTCCGGGCATTGGGCCGCAGTTCCTCGCACAAGGGCACCAACCGTGCCTCCCCCTCTCGCGGCACGATGGCAATGGTGGAGGGTCCCAGGTCCAGCCCGATCACGTCATATCCTGGCTGATGTTTTGGCTTCTTCTGGTAGGGGGTGCCCGCTAAGGCGAGTTGCACAGAGTAGCGGTAGCCCTGGCTGTCTGTGCCTTTGGCATGAGGACTGGACGCCTTGCGCCGCACCAGCCGTGCGTACTTGATGCGGTGATCGAGTCCATATTTCACCACCGGGTCATTCCAGTTGATGATGGCGGGGAGACGGTCCTTGCCCCACACGAACCATCCCTGATTGCCCTCTTCAGGAGGTTGCAGCACAAAGCGTAACCCGGTATCGGTCCGTTTGCCCTCGATGCTATCCAGGCCACGCCCCTTGCTCTTGAAGCGCACCTTTTTGGCCTTGCCAAGACAGACCCGATTGATTGCCTGGTAGGCGCGGGTCGCCAGCGTTTGCGCGGTAACCGCATCGATGTGGTCGGCAATCCAGGCACAATTGGCCTGTTTTGCGAATTCATGCAGGGCATATTCGGAGAAACCGTACCGCTGTCGCAGGTGGGAGAACGCCGCCGCCCGTTCCTGCTTCTGCGTCTTTGGTATGGCACGCGCCGCCTGCCAGGCAGGGTCAGCCCACATGCGATGCAGACGGCTAAGCGCCTCACCCAAGAGCGTATTGTATAGGCAACGCGCTGCCTCAAAGTGTGCCGCTAGGCGTTTGGCTTGTCCTGCATCACTACGGAGCGGCAGCTCCAACAGGAAGGTCGGCGTCTTGCTTCTTTTCATACGGCTGCTCCTTTTCCCACGCTTGAACAAGTGTACCAGGATGGCTGCGTTCCGTCAGGCCCCTCCTGGTATACTGCTGTGACCATCTCAGTCACCTGTGCCCGCTGACACAGGCCGGCCAGGCTGACTATCTGCTCCTACTGTCCACTACGCTATAGCCTACATGTATTTTATACACTACTGAACTCACAAAAGTCAATAGTATTTTACTGTTCTCGACCAAAAGCTACTATTAGCACATAATAATACGAACCGCTACTAACCGTATTAAGGCGTGCCTACGACAACCGGGATTACTCTGTCAACTATGTACAACTTTTCTCACAAAAAGTGGCATTCATTCACTCTAATTGACTTAAACCTACAGAAAATGTATACTAGCACAGACCACCACATGGGAGTAAGATATGTCGCACGAGTGGCTTACCATCGAAGAGATAGCAGAAGAATTGCGTGTGAGTGAAGAGACGGTACGGCGCTGGATCAGGACAAAGCAGCTCAAAGCTCTCTCTATCGGTCGGGGCTATCGCATCAGGCGCAAAGATTTTGAGGATTTTCTTGATCGACGTTCCACCGAAATCGAGGAGACAGAAGAGGATTAACCAGGCTAGCATCAGTCAAACGAGGACAAGCAATCTCTCACCCTCCGCTAGCTTCTCACAAACAGTGAGAGATTGCTTCTAGTCTAGCAGTAATTCCCCACTCTGTCCAGAGAACGATACGGCCTGTCATTAGTTTTCGCGCGAAAAGATACCATGTGCCAGCTAACTGTCAAAGGTTTTACTTCCCCCCATTTTGAATCAAGAGAGAAACCAAGAAAAACAGGTAACCTTTCTTGTACGAGTTGGGACTTTCTTCATAGAATGAGAAACAGAAGGAATCTTTGGTTCCACTAAGGAGCATATTCCGTATGGATGCAGCACATGATCCACGCCTCTCCCGCTTGACGACTCCCTTAGCGATTACTCATGTCACGGTTGTTCCCATGGATACGGAGCGTGTTCTTCCTGATCAAACCGTCCTTCTTGAAGATGATCGCATTATCGCCATAGGCCATTCATCCACTATTTCACTTGAACCATGGTGCATCGTTGTTGACGCAACCGGGAAATATCTGATGCCGGGGCTGACTGATATGCACGTGCATTGCTGGTACCCTGCTGAGGCCGCTCTTTTTCTTTCCCATGGGGTGACTGTCGTGCGCAACATGTCGGGAAGCCCCTCCCATCTGGCACTGCAACGCCAGATTCGGCAGAAAGACCTGCCTGGTCCCCTCCTTTTTACCACCAGTCCCCTTATCGAGGGTGGGCCTCCCGCCCATTGGTCATGGCGTGTTATGACACATGCAGATGAGGCTGCACACCTTGTCCACATCTATGCGCAGCGTGGCTATCAGCAGATCAAGATCTATAATCAGCTCAAGCCGGAAGTCGTTCAGGCTATGGGGCGCGCCGCGCAAGACATCGGCATCCGCATGGTTGGACACTGTCCGAACGCGATGACCTTTGAAGAAGCCAGTGCAGCGGGACAGAGCTGTTTTGAGCATCTCACTGGGATCTGGCGTGGTCATTTCAAAGCTGGCTATGAACAGCAACCAGGCCAATTCAATCTGGACAGCGAGGTATTGCAGATGGTGCATGAACAGATCGATGATGATGCGATCCGACGCCTGGGGTCCTCTTTCGCTACGCGCCAGATCTGGAACTGCCCCACGCTTGTCGCCTATCACTACATGTTGGATGCTGAAGATGTGTGTTGCGCAGATCCAG
>Ga0070707_100000470_pt1 | contig 39843 bp, 32 predicted proteins | sample KBSK5502metaG_FD_65468 | JGI IMG/M metagenome (GOLD analysis project Ga0070707, IMG submission 65468) | Corn, switchgrass and miscanthus rhizosphere microbial communities from Kellogg Biological Station, Michigan, USA - KBS K5-50-2 metaG | ecosystem: Host-associated > Plants > Roots >... | reverse complement strand
GCGGCGCGGACGCGCCGCCCGACAGGAAGCGCGGCTGGCCAGGGCAACCGAGTCGCTGCCATACCTGACGAGGACGCTGACACCGGTCGAGGTGATCTCCGCCGAGGGTCTCGAGGCGATCGAGTCCAACGCGGACGTGCTCCTCGAGCGGGTCGGCATCGAGATCGGCAATTTCCCGGAGGCGGTGGAGATCTTCCGCGGCGCGGGCGCCGACGTGACCGGCACACGGGTCCGGTTCGCACCGGGTATGTGCCGCCAGATCATCCAGGCCAGTGCGCCCCGCGTATTCACCCAGCGCGCCCGCAACCCCAAGCGGAGCGTCCCGATCGGCGATCCGTACATGGTTCTCGTCCCCAGTTACGGATCGCCCTTCGTCCACGACCTCGACCGGGGTCGGCGCTATGCGACGATCGAAGATTTCCGCAACTTCGTGAAGCTGACCTACATGAACCACACGCTGCATCACGGCGGTGGGACGTTGTGCGAGCCGGTCGACCTGCCGGTCAACAAGCGCCACCTGGACATGGTCTACAGCCATATCCGCTACACGGACAAGGCGTTCATGGGATCGGTGACCCATCCGGCCCGCGCCCAGGACAGCGTCGACATGGTCAGGATCCTGTTCGGCGACGACGTCGTCGATCGCGAGCACGTGATCATGGGTCTCGCCAACGCGAACTCGCCGATGTCCTGGGACTACAACATGCTCGGCTCGGCCAAGGTCTACGCCGAGAACAACCAGATCGTGTTGGTGACTCCGTTCATCCTCGGCGGGGCGATGGCGCCCGTCACGGTCGCCGCCGCTGCGACCCAGACGCTCGCGGAGGCCCTCGCCGGAATGGCCTTCTGTCAGATCGTCCGGCCCGGTGCGCCGGTCATCTTCGGGTCGTTCGCGTCATCGATGTCCATGCAGTCGGGGGCGCCGACGTTCGGCACGCCCGAGCCGCAGCTGATCCTGTTCGTCATGGCGGCCCTCGCCCGCCGGCTGGGAGTCCCCTTCCGAAGCGGTGGCAACTTCACCGCCTCCAAGGTGCCCGACTACCAGGCTGCATACGAGAGCGCGGTCAGCTTCATGGCGACGATGCAGGCCGGCGTGAACTTCAACCTCCACACGGCAGGCTGGCTCGAGGGTGGGCTGACGATCGGCTACGAGAAGTTCATCCTGGATGCCGACCAGGCGTCCATGGCGTCCGCGTTCATCGGCGGGGTTGACCTGACGGAGAATGGGCTGGCCCTCCAGGCGATGCTCGACAGCGGCCCGGGCCAGCACTTCCTCGGTTCGGCCCACACCCTCGCCAACTTCGAGAACGCCTTCTGGCGATCCGAGCTATCGAACAACGACAGCTTCGAGCAGTGGCAGGCAGAGGGCGCTCGGGACGCGGCCGTTCGTGCCAACGAGCGCTGGAAGCGCACGCTCCGCGAGTACGAGGAGCCTCCTCTCGACGAGGGCGTGCACGAGGCGATCGTCGAGTGGGTGGATCGGCGAAAGGCGAGCTTCCCGGATTCGGACGTCTGAGGCTCGCGCGTCAGAACGCGACCCCGAGCTTCAGGGGAGAGGATCAACCCCCTGGGCGGCGGCGGCCTCGATGGACTCGGGCGGCGTGGTGAGAACGAGATCCTCCCGCTGGGCCTTCGTCTGCAGGCGGCGCAGCTCGTCGACGGGGATGTGGCAGCTCATCAGGTGACCCGGCTCGACCTCGACGAGCGGCGGCTCCGTCACCTCGCACAGGCCCCGGATCACGCGCGGACAGCGGGTATTGAAGACGCAGCCGGTCGGAGGGTTGGCCGGGCTCGGGATCTCGCCCGACAGGAGAATTCGATGACGATCCTCACCGTCGACGTTCGGGACGGCCGACAGGAGGGCCTCGGTGTAGGGATGGTTCGGCCCGGTGAAGATCGTCTCGGAGCTGCCGACCTCCATGATCCGGCCGAGGTACATCACGGCGATCCGATCGGCCAGGTAGCGGACGACCCCCAGGTCGTGAGAGATCAACAGGTAGCTGGTCTTGCTCCTGAGCTGGAGCTCGGACAGCAGGTTGAGGATCGCCGCCTGGACCGAGACGTCGAGGGCGCTGGTCGGCTCGTCGGCCACGACGATCCGAGGGTCGCCGGCGAAGGCCCGGGCAATCGCCAGCCGCTGCTTGAGCCCGCCCGACAGCTGGCGCGGCTTGAGGTCGAGGTGGCGCTGGGTCAGTCGCAGATCCGCGGCGAGCTTGTCGACGCGTTCGCTGACCGCCTTGCCCCGCAGGCCCGTGAGCTTGCTCACCGAACGGGCGAGGATCTGGCGCCCGGTCCATCCCCGGTTGAGCGCCGAATCCGGGTTCTGGAAGACCATCTGCATCGAACGCTTGTCGGCCGTCGGTCGTCCCGCCGACTTCGCCGCCAGCGCATGCTCGTCGAGCTCGATGTCGGCCCCGGCGTCCGGGCTCTCGATCCCGAGGATCGTCTTCGCCAGTGTCGACTTCCCGGACCCGGATTCGCCGACGAGGCCGAGCGTTTCGCCGTCGTGCAGGTCGAGGCTGACCTTCACGAGGGCCGGCACGTCGTGGCCGCTCTGGTGGAACGTCTTGGACACGTTCGACAGGGTCAGATTGAGGTCGCCGAGGATCGCTTCGTGGCCGGCGACCGGCGGTGGCTCGACCAGCTGCCCCAGGCGGTCTCGATGGTGACAGCGAGTCCATTGCCCCTGCCCGACCTCCACGATGGGTGGCTCCACGGTCCGGCACAGCTCGTCGGCGAGGGGGCAGCGATCGACGAAGACACACGTCGGTAGCGGGGTGCCGATCTGGGGCAGGTTGCCGGGGATCGTTGAGAGCGGTCGCTGCGACTTCCGGATCCCGCGACGCGGGAGGGACCGCAAGAGCCCGAGGGTGTACGGGTGCTGGGGGTTCTCGAACACCGTCGCGGCGTCGCCCTCTTCGACGATCTTGCCCGCGTACATCACCCCGACCCGGTCGCACAAGGTCCGGATCACGCCGAGGTTGTGGGCGATGAGGAGGACCGCCGCATTGGTCTCCGCCTGGAGCGTTCGAACGAGATCGAGCACGCTCGCTTCGACGGTGGCGTCGAGGCCGGTCGTGGGCTCGTCGAGGACGAGCAGCTTCGGATCGGAGGCGAGCGCGATCGCGATGACCACGCGCTGCTGCATGCCGCCCGAGAGCTGGTGCGGGTAGCGCTGGGCGACGCGCTCCGGGTCGGCGATCTGGACTCGCCTCAGGGCCTTGAGGGCGTTCTCCTCGGCGACGCGCTTGCTCTGGCCGAGAACGGTGAACGCCTCGACGACCTGGGGGCCCACCTTGGTGGTGGGGTTGAGGGCCGCGCCCGGGTCTTGGTAGACCATCGACGCGTGGAGCATCCGGAACCGGCGCACCTGTTCCGCATTCATCTTGGTGATGTCGTCGCCGTCGACCAGGATCCGACCGCCGGTGATGACGGCGTTCCGCGGGAGGTAGCGCACCGCCGCGTAGGCGGTGGTCGACTTGCCGCAGCCGGATTCGCCGACCAGCCCGTATGACTCGCCGGCCTTGACCTCGAACGTGACCCCGCGCAGGACAGGGCGCGGGATCCCGCGGACGACGTACGACAGCGACAGGTCCTCGACCCGGAGGGCCGCCTGCGTGGGGCTTTCGACCTTGGGCGCGACGGCGGCCGTCATTCGTTGAGGACCGACTGGAGCGAGTCGGCGATCAGGTTGACAGCGATGACGGTGCTCGCGATTGCCAGGGCCGGGAAGAGCGTCGGCCACCAGATGCCGGCGACCATGTTCGCGTATTCCTGGCTGACGCTGAGGCCCCAGTCCGGAGACGGCGGCTGGAGGCCGACTCCCAGGAACGACAGCGTCGCGACGGTGAAGATGGCATAGCCGAAGCGAACGGTCAGCTCGACGACCGTCGGACCGAGGACGTTCGGAAAGATCTCGCGCGACAGGATGAACAGGCCCGACTCGCCGCGCAGCTTCGCGGCCGTGACGTAGTCGAGCTGTCGCTCGGACAGGACGGCGGAGCGGACCGTCCGAGCCACGATCGGCGCGAAGAGGAGACCGACGACGAACACGACCACCACCGAGGACGAGCCGAGGACGACGAGCGTCAGCAGCGCGACGAGGATGACCGGCAGGGCCAGGAACGCTTCGACGACACGGCTGAGGACGTCATCGACGAAGCCCCGGTAGTAGCCCATGACGAGGCCGAGGAACGTCCCGACGGCGACGCCGAGCAGCGCCGCCAGCGGGGCGACGATCAGGACGTCGCGGGATCCGACCATGACTCGTGAGAGCACGTCACGCCCGAGCCGATCGGTCCCGAAGAGGTGGTCGATGCTCGGTGGCGTGTGGCCTTTGAAGAATGCGTTGAACGGGTCGTACGGGGTGATCCGCTCACCGAGGATCGCGCACAGGACCCAGACGAGGATGACCGCCACACCGATGAGGAACGACGGCCGCCTGAACAGGACCCGGAGAAGCTCCCGGCGCGCCTGCGCTCGCTCCGAGATCGTCGAGGTGGTCGGCGTCGTGACCGGTGCCGGGAGCGGCGACGGAGCGATCGACTCGACCATTCAGCGCTCCGCTTCCAGTCGGATCCGCGGGTTCATCCAGGCCATGATGAGGTCGGCGATCAGCGTCGCGAGCATGTAGACGATGCCGATCACGATGACGCCGGCCGTCAGCATCGGCAGGTCCTTGTGCTGTGCGGCGAACAGCATCGTCGAGCCCATCCCGTTGTAATTGAAGATCTTCTCGACGGCGATGATCCCCCCGAAGAGGTAGCCGACCTGGACGGCGATGACGGCGACGGTCGGGACCAACGCGTTGCGCAGCACGTGGCGACGCATCGTCTGCCCGATCGTCAGGCCTTTCATCAAGGCTGTCCGGGTGTAGTCCGACTGCAGGACTTCGATCGTCCCCGCGCGAGTCATCCGGGCGATGTAGCCGAAGTACACGATCGCCATCGCCAGCGCCGGCATCAGGAGATAGCGGATCTGGGTCAGAGGGTCGGCCGAGTCGGGGGCGGTCGCGAGGACAGGCAGCCAGCGAAGCCCGACCCCGACCACGACGACCAGGATCGTCGCTGTCACGAACTCCGGGATGGACGACAGGGTCACACCCAGGAGGACGATCGCTCGGTCCGCCACTCGATCTCGCCGCCTGGCCGCGAAGAGGCCGGCGGCGATGCTGATGGGGATCGTGATCAGGAGGGCGAGACCGGCCAGCTTGGCCGATCGTCCGACGGCCCCGATGATCTGCGGAAGGACGGGCTTGCTCGAGACGAACGAGTCGCCGAAGTCGAGGGTGACGAGGCCTCGCAGCGAATCCACGTACCGAACGAGAATCGGTCGGTTCGTCCCGAGACGCTGGTTGAGGGCGTCGACGGTCTCCTGCGGCGCGAACGGGCCCAGGATCGTCCGACCGACGTCGTTCGGCAGGACGTCCGTGATGATGAAGACGATCGTGGCGAGCAGCCACAGGGTGACGAGAGCCAGAAGAAGCCGCCGCGCGATGAAGCGGGCCATGTCTACATCACCGCCTCAGGACGGGAGGTTGAGTGGGAACGCCGCCCTTCGAGGATGCGCGTTCCCACCCATTGGCGCTAGACGGCAGAGGCGGACGAAAGGAACATCTGGCCGAGCGCGCAGGTGTACACGCCCGTGAACTTCTTCGAGTTGCCCGAGAGGTAGTTGTAGAAGTACGGCAGCCCCACCGGGGTGTCGTCATTCATGATCTTCTCGATCTTGGCGCAGGCTGCCTTCTGAGCATCGACGCCGACGGCGGCCTGGAATTCGGCGAACGCCGCGTCGAAGTCAGCGGACGAGTACTGCGACGAGTTCCAGACGCCCTTCGTCTTGAACGCCGAGTTCAGGAAGACGTCCGGCGTCGCGCGGTGGCCATAGTCGACGATCCCGAGCTCCGCCGCGCCGGAGCAGGGCGGATCCGCCGGGGTCGCCGGGCACCACTCGAGCCCGTAGAAGGCGTTGTTGTCCCCGCCGTGCGGGGTGATCGTGATCCCGGCCTGGGCGGCCTGGCTCTTGATCAGGACGGCGAGGTCCGGGATCTCGTTGAGCTGGCCGTACTGGAGCGTGGCGGCGAGGTTGGTGGCGCCGGCATCCGACAGGAGCTTCTTGGCCATGTCGATGTTCTGGGCCCGCTGCGGCACCGTGTCGCTGAAGTACGGATAGAACGGCGCGATCACATGATCGTTGGCGACGATCGCCTTGCCCTTGAACAGCTGGTCGATCATGGCCGGGCGATCGAATGTGAGCGCGAGCGCCTGGCGAACCCTCTTGTCCTTGAACTGGCCCTTGTCGCAGCGCATCCAGATCTGGCGGTGGTTGGTCGTGGGTGTCTCGACGACCGTGAAGTTCGAGTCGCTGAAGAGGGGTCCGCCGGTGAGCACGTCGAACTGGACGAGCGCGTCGATCTGACCGCCCTGGTAGGCGGTGACCATGGACGCCGTGTCGTCGAAGAATGTGAACTCCGTCGAGTCGAGCGGGGTCTGTCCGCCCCACCACTTGTCATTCCGGGAGAACTTGGCGCCGGACGCGACGTCGAAGCTGTCGAGCTTCCATGCGCCGGTGCCGTTGGGCTTCGCGTCCAGCGTGGTCCCGGTGGCGAAGGCAGCCGGCGTGATCAGCGACTGGGCGTTGAACACCGAGACGAGGTACGGGAAGTTGCCATTGGCGCCGGCCAGATTGAAGGTCACGGTATTCGCGTCGGTTGCGACCACGGAGCCGGTCGTGATGACGCCCTTGAGGCCCGCATTGCCCGCCGCGATCAGCCGCTCCATCGTGGCGACGACATCGGCAGATGTGAACGGAGAGCCGTCCTGCCAGGTGACGCCCTGACGAAGACTGAACGTCCAGACCTTGTTCGTGGCGTCCGGCGTCCATTTCTCCGCAAGTCCCGGGGCGATGTCAGTGGCCTTGGCGTTCAGGGTGCACAGGAACTCGAAGGACTGGGCGGTGACTCCGTAGGACGCCAGGTCCTGCATGCCGATCGGATCCAGGCCCTTCGGTCGCTGGCAGGCGACGCGGATCGTCCCGCCGGTCTTGGCGGCCGGGGCCGACGCGCTCGCACCGGGAGCGGCGCTCGCCCCGCCCGCGCTGGCGGGCGGCGCGCTGCTGCTCGGCGTCCCGGAGCTGCACGCGGCGATCACCGCGGAGATGGTTGGCATCGAAAGGCCGAGCACGACCGCTCGATTGATGAACTGACGGCGAGTGATGCGGCCCTGGGCAAACTGCTCGACAACGTCGAGCTGCTGCCCGCCGGTCGCCCGGCGGACATCGTCCAGACGGCGGTAGTCCATGACGCAATCTCCTCCGACCAACCGCGATTCGCGCGGCGAATCGATCGATACCGCCGGCGTTCGTCCACGATGACGCGGCCCGCGTGCGTGGTCTCCTCCGACCGCCGGCTGCGCCCGAACGGTACTGGCGCCTCTGGAGACTGTCAACGAACGATCTGGATCGACCCACACCGGACGCCTCGTGCCAGTCCGGGCTCCGACCGCTCGTCGGCTCGCGGACAGGGACTGCGATACTGGCGGGCACATGCGTATCACTGCGATCCGGACCGACCGGCTCCGGATCCCGCTCGATCCGCCGTTCGCGGCGGCCTGGGACCCGATCCCGCGAACGAGCTTCGCCGTCACGATCGTGCGCGTCGAGACGGACGAGGGCGTGGTCGGGGTTGGTTCGGGCGACACGATGGATGGGTTCGCTGCGTTCGAGCACCTGTTCATCGGGTACGACCCGCTGTCGATCGACCGCCACGTCCGGGCGCTGGAGACGATCGACTTCCACGCGGGTCGGTACTGGCCGCTCGAGGTCGCCTTGTGGGACATCGCCGGTCAGGTCGCCGGCGTGCCGGTGGCGACGCTGTTCGGCGGCGCGTCCGAGGGGCTCGCGGCCTACGCGTCGTGCGGGACGCTCCTGCCGGCGACGGAGCGGGCCGAGAGCGCGCTCCGCGTACGGAACGAAGGATTCCGGGCGCTCAAGATCCGGGTGGATCCGCGTCGATTGGACGAAGGGATCGCGGCGGTGGCGGCGACCCGGGACGCCGTCGGCGACTCGATGGCGATCATGGTCGATCTCAACCAGGGCTGGCGGATGGCAGGCGACGTGAGCCCGTCGATCGACTTCGCGACCGCTCGTGCGATCGCCGAGCGCCTCGTCGACCTCGACGTCCTGTGGCTGGAGGAGCCGCTCGATGGCTCGGACCTCGCCGGGCTGGCGGCCCTGCGGGCGGCCGTCCCCGGGATCCGGATCGCGGGCGGCGAGATGACCCGGACGTACCGCGAGCTGGTTGCGGCCGTCGACGCCGACGCGTTCGACGTCCACCAGCCGGACGTCGTACTCGCCGCCGGGATGACGAACGGGCGACGACTCGCGGAGCTCGCGCTGGCGAGGGGACGCTCGTACAGCCCGCACACGTGGACCAACGGGGTAGGTCTGCTCGCCAACCTCCACGTCGCGGCCGGTGTCGGTGGCGGTCCGTTCCTCGAGTTCCCGTACGACCCGCCCGGCTGGACGCCCGAGCGGCGCGACGCCTTCCTCGCGGAACCGATCCGGCCCCGCGCCGACGGCATGCTGTGCGTGCCGTCTCGACCGGGCATCGGCGCCGTCCTCGACGAGGCTGCGATCCGGCGGTACGCGGCATGACGACGGACGACGAGCTGCTCGCGCCGGCCCTCGGGACGCCAGCGGAAGCGCCGACCGGCGAGGTCGTGCCGCGACGACGGCATGGCGGACGGGCCGGTCATGAGCGAAGCACGTTGCCGCCGCAGCGGCCGTGGCAGCAGCCGCGGATCCCGTATCGGCCGACCGAGGTCCTGTCGGCCGACGAGCTCGAGTCGATCCACGTGGCGTCGCTGCGCGTGCTGGCCGACATCGGCATGGACTTCCTCGACGAGGGCGCGCGGAACCTGTTGAAGGACGCGGGCGCCGACGTCCGGCCCGACAGCCAGCGTGTCCGGTTCGATCCGGCCATGGTCGAGGAGCGCATCCAGACCGCCCCGTCCACCTTCACCCTCCACGCGCCGAACCCGGCTCATGACCTCGTGATGGGCGGCGACTGGACGGCGTTCGGGACCGTCGGCAGTGCCCCCAACGTGGCGGATCTCGATCGCGGCCGGCGGGTCGGCAACCGCGCCGACTACCAGAACCTCGTCCGACTCTTCCAAATGCTCAACTCGGTCCACTTCTTCGCGGGCTACGCCGTCGAGCCGATCGACATCCACCCGTCGGTCCGCCACCTGCACGCGATCTACGACGTCATCACGCTGGCCGACAAGCCGTTCCACGCCTATAGCCTCGGCCGCCAGCGGAACCTCGACGCGCTCGAGATGGCCCGGATCGTCCGCGGCGTGGACGAGGCGACCCTGGACCGCGAGCCGTCGATCTTCACGGTCATCAACTCGTCGTCGCCCCTCCGCCTCGACACGCCGATGCTCCACGGGATCCTCGAGTACTCGGCCCGGAACCAGGTGATCTGCATGACGCCGTTCACGCTGGCGGGCGCGATGGCGCCGGTAACGCTCGCCGGCGCGCTCGTCGAGCAGAACGCCGAGGCACTGGCCGGGATCACGCTGACCCAGGTCGTCCGGCCGGGCGCGCCAGTGATCTACGGCGGGTTCACGTCGAACGTCGACATGCAGTCGGGGGCGCCCGCCTTTGGCACGCCGGAGTACATGCGGACGGCGCTGATCGGCGGCCAGCTGGCCCGCCGCTACGGCGTGCCCTATCGCTCGTCCAACGTGTCGGCGGCCAACGCGGTCGACGCCCAGGCAGCCTACGAGTCGGTCTTCTCGCTGTGGGGCGCGATCATGGGCGGCGTCAACATGCTCATGCACGGTGCCGGCTGGATGGAAGGCGGGCTCCACGCCGGCTTCGAGAAGGCGATCCTAGACGCCGAGCTGCTCGGGATGGTCGAGGCGTTCCTGGATCCCGTGCCCGTCGACGACGATGCGCTCGCCTTCTCGGCGATGCAGGAGGTTGGCCCGGGCGGGCATTTCTTCGGCGCCCAGCACACCCAGGAACGCTATCGGACGGCCTTCCACCGGCCGCTGCTCTCGGACTGGCGGAACTACGAGACCTGGCAGGAGGCCGGCTCGCCGGAGGCCCCGGGCAAGGCCAACCGGATCTGGAAGGAACTGCTCGCCGCCTACGAGCCGCCGCCGATGGACCCGGCGATCCGCGAGGAGCTCGATGCGTTCGTCGCCCGACGGGTCGAGGAGGGCGGCGTCCCGACGGACTTCTAGGCCCCTCGCCGAGTCCCGAGACGCCGCCGAGACGCCGACTGCCTAGGGTCCTGCACCACAGCGGGTGACAGGGATTCGCAGGCCGGACCACGGCCGCCTCGTCCACGGGGAAGTCATGGCGAGCCCGACCCTCTGCTCAGGGGAGGCTCCGCGGATGAGCGAGCAACGCATCGCTGCAACGCCCGGACGGCGAGGGAGGCGACCATGATCGGCGCATTCAGTTTGGCGCGGCCACGCGCCCTCAGCGCGCTCAGGTGGCGCGCACCCGTCCTGGCGTTGCTCGCTGGGACGCTCCTCGTCGGGACGGCACCGGGGCTGGCCCTGGCGGCGGCACCTGCCAACGACCTGCCGGCCGGCGCGATCGCCTTCACAGCGCTGCCCGCCTCGATTGCGCAGGACACGACCGAGGCGACCGTCAGCACGGATGACGTCGGGTGTGGAGCAGGCGGCCTCGACCAGGCCACGGTCTGGTACACGCTCACGCTCGCCAGCGCGACGTCGGTGCTGGTCGACGCCACGGCAAGCGGCTATGAAGTCGGGGTCAACATCTTCGAGGGAACCGCCGACGCCAACCACATCGTGACCTGCGCTTCGGGTGCCGCGGGGTTCGATGCAGCCGCGGGCACGACCTACTACTTGATGTTCGCGGACATCGACGGTGGCGCCAATGGCGGCCAGCTCAGCGTCGCGATTGACGTCGCTCCACCCCCCATCGCCGTGAGCATCACGGTCAACGCGAACGGCAAGGTCAATCCGAAGACCGGCGAAGCGACCGTCAGCGGCACGATCACGTGCAGCAACACGGCCGACTTCAGCGACGTCGAGGTGAGCCTGCGCCAGTCACTCGGTCGGTTCACGATCCACGGCTCCGGGTTCGACTCGCCGTCGTGCGGACCGACTCCGACCGCCTGGTTCGCCGCCATCGTGGGCGACAACGGCAAGTTCGCGCCGGGCAGGGCGACGGCCGACGTCTCCGCGTTTGCCTGCGACGCCTTCTCCTGCGGCGACGCCTCCGCGTCGACCAGCGTGAGGCTGGGACGATGAGCGCCAACGTTCGCGAGGCGCGTCGATGGCGGTTGACTGCGTCGCTCGGGATCGCCGCGATCGTGATGACCGCGATGGCGGCCCCGGTCTATGCCGCGGTACCCGGCAACGACGATATCGCCAATGCAACCGTGGTCGGTGCCTTGCCGTATTCCGACGGGCCCTACGACACGACGGAAGCAACGACCGGAGCCACCGACCCGACGTTCTGCTTCGGGGAGCCTGACCGCTCCACGGTCTGGTATTCCTTCACGCCGGCGACATCCGGCCGCTTCGAGGCTGACACATTCGGCAGCGAGTACGACACGACGCTCTACGTCGGAACATCGGACGGCGCCGGCGGGGTCAGCGTCATCGCCTGCAATGACGACGCCAAGGACCTTCAGTCCGCCGTGAGCTGGGACGCGACCGGCGGGACGACGTACCTGCTGACGGTCGGCACCTGCTGCGGTGGCGGTGTCGTCGGTCAGGCCGGCGGAGGCGGAGTCCTGCGATTCCACGTCGACGTCGCGCCACCGCCGCCGACGCTGACGTTGACCGTGGATGGCATCGGCTCGTTCAACCCGTACGGTGTCGCGACGATCCGGGGATCGGTCACCTGCGCCAATGCGGACGGCCTCGAGATCGACGCCGACGTCTCGCAGCGAGTCGGGCGGATCCTCATCCGTGGGTTCGGTGGAACGTTCATGGATTGCGCCACCGGGCGCTGGTCGATGGACGTCTCAAGCGAGGACGGGAAGTTCCTCGGTGGAGCGCTGTCCGTGAATGCGTTCGCCTTCGCGTGCGGAACCTTCGAGTGCGCGGACACGAGCGTCAGTCGGACGGTTCGCCTGCGCCACTGAACGCGAACCCGCCCGCACAGCCGAAGCCGACCCCGCCGGGTCGGCTTCGTCACGTAGGAGCACGATGACCCGATCCACCGGCTCGGGCCCTCGTCGCGTAGTCTTCGAGCGGGTCGGAAGCCGTGGAGGGTCGGGTTGAAGTCGTCTGCCCAGGTCGTCGTCATCGGTGGGGGCGTCGTCGGCGCCAGCGTCCTGTACCACCTGACGAAGGCCGGCTGGACAGACGCAATCCTCCTGGAGCGGCGGGAGCTGACCGCAGGCTCGACCTGGCACGCCGCCGGCGGGATGCACACCCTCAACGGCGACCCGAACGTCGCCCGGCTCCAGCAGTACACGATCCAGCTCTACGAGCGGATCGAGAAGGAGTCGGGCCAGGACTGCTCGATCCACCTGCCCGGCGGCCTGATGCTCGCCAGCGACGAGACCCGGATGGACTTCCTCCGGATGGCCGTCGCCCGTGGCCGCTACCTCGGCATGCAGCTCGAGATGATCAGCGCCAGGGAAGCGCAGGACCTCTTCCCGCTCCTCGACCCGAAGTACTTCGTCGGCGCCCTCTACGACCACGTCGAGGGCCACGTCGATCCGACTGGCGTCACGCGCGCGTACGTGAGATGCGCCCAGATGGCGGGCGCGGAGGTCCGCCAGCACACACCGGTCACCGGGCTGACCCAACGCACCGATGGCACCTGGGACGTCCACATCGAGAACGGCGATCCGATCCACGCCGAGCATGTCGTCAACGCCGGCGGCCTGTGGGCGCGCGAGGTCGGCCGCTTCGTCGGTGTCGAGCTGCCGGTCCTCGCGATGGAGCACCACTACCTGCTGACCGAGGACATGACCGAGGTCGCCGAGTACGTCCAGCGAACCGGCCACGAGATGCCGATGGCGCTCGACTTCTCCGGTGAGATCTACATCCGCCAGGAAGGCGGCTCGATGCTGCTCGGGACCTACGAGCAGGATTGCAAGCCGTGGTCGCCCCGGGAGACGCCCTGGGACTTCGGGTCGCAGCTCCTGAAGCCGGAGCTCGACCGGATCACGCCCGAGCTGTCGGTCGCCTTCAAGCACTACCCAGCGATGGGCACGATCGGCATCCGGCGCGTCGTCAACGGCCCGTTCACGTTCGCGCCCGACGGCAATCCGCTCGTCGGCCCCGTCCGTGGGTTGCGCGGCTACTGGGTCGCCTGCGGGGTCATGGCGGGGCTGTCACAGGGTGGCGGCGTCGGGTTGGCGCTGGCGGCCTGGATGACGTCGGGCGATGCCGGCGACTCCGGGATGGACATCTGGGGGATGGATGTCGCCCGGTTCGGCGACTACGCGACGCTCGGGTACACGAACGCCAAGGTCCAGGAGAACTACCGGCGCCGCTTCCGGATCACCTTCCCGAACGAGGAGCTGCCGGCGGCTCGACCGCTCCTGACGACGCCGATCCGCGACCGGCTGACGGCGGCGAACGCGGTCTGGGGGGCGACCTTCGGGTTGGAGCATGCGCTGTGGTTCCAGGAGGCGGGCAAGGAGCCGATCGAGGAGGTCACCTTCCATCGGTCGAATGCCTGGAACTGCGTCGCGGGCGAGGTGGCGGCGGTCCGCGAACGAGTCGGGATGACCGAGATCTCGAACTACGCGAAGTACCGGGTCACGGGGTCCGGCGGCGAGGCGTGGCTGTCGTCGCTCCTGACCGCGCGGATGCCGGCGCCCGGCCGGATCACGCTGACGGCGATGCTCAACGACGTCGGCCGGATCGTCGGTGAGTTCACGGTCGCCCGACCGACCGAGGCCGACGAGTGGTACCTCTTCGGGTCGCTGCCCGCCGAGGTCCATCACTCACGCTGGTTCCGCCACCACCTGCCACGCGACGGCTCGGTCCGATTCGACGTGCTGGGCCTGGGCCTGACCGGCCTGTCCGTCGCCGGGCCCCACTCTCGCGAGGTGCTGGCCGCGATCGCGCCCGACCTGGACCTGTCGACCGAGGCGTTCCCGTTCATGACCTTCCGGAAGGTCGACCTCGGGATGACACCGGTGATGCTCGGCCGGATCAACTACGCCGGCGACCTCGGCTACGAGCTGTGGGTCGCGCCCGAATACCAGCGCGAGCTGTTCGATCGGATCGTCGAGGCCGGCGAGCCACACGGCCTTCGGCTGTTCGGGATGCGAGCGCTGATGTCGCTTCGGCTCGAGAAGAGCTACGGGACGTGGTTCCGCGAATACCGGCCGATCTACACGCCGGCCGAGGGTGGGATCACCCGATACCTCCGGCTCGACCACGAGTTCATCGGTCGGGCCGCGCACGAGGCCGAGATGGCCAACGGCGGCGCGAAACGGCGGCTGGTCGCGATGGTCGTCGAACCCGACCCGGACGCCCCGGCCGACGTCATCGGCGACGAGCCGATCTGGCACGACGACGAGGTCGTCGGCTGGGTGACCTCGGGCGGGTACGGCCACCACGTCAAGGAGTCGATCGCGCTCGGGTATGTGCCGACCGAGCTATCGACCCCCGACGGCCCGGGCGGCAGGGGCATGGAGATCGAGATCATCGGCCGGCGCCGACCGGCGCGCCTCCAGCCGGAGCCGCTGTTCGACCCGCAGGGCCTCCGGATGCGCCAGTGACGGACGCACCGGCCGATGTGGGCGGCCGGATCGTCGTCGACGGGCGACCGATCGAGTTCGCGAACGGGGACTCCGTCGCGGTCGCGATCCTGCGTGCCGGCGAAGTGCCAGCCCATGGCGGGTGTCTCTGCCTCGCCGGCGACTGCGGCAACTGCCTGGCCGAGGTCGACGGCGTGGCCTACGTCCGGACCTGCCAGGTCGTGGCCCGACCGGGGACTGCCGTGGAGCGACATCCGCTGGCCGCGAAGCCCGAGCTGCCGACCACCGACCTGCGCGATCTGACTCGGTTCCCGATCGCAACGGCGGTGACGGTCCGGCGCGTTGAGGCGCCTCTCGCAGTCGTCGGTCGCGAACCCTCGACACGCGGAGCGGTGGTTCTCGACGCCCAGGTTGGCGAGGAGGTCGTCGGGGTCTACCCGGGGCCGTCGATCGTCGCCCGCGAACTCCTTGGGATGCTCCACCTCCGCGCCGAGGAGGTCGTCATTGCGACCGGCACGACGGAGATCCAGCCGGTCTGTCCGGGCAGCGATCTGGCAGGGATCCTGACGCCCCGGGCGGCCGAACGGCTGACCGAGGCCCGGGTCGACCTCGGTCGCGTCGCTCGCGTCGGAAGGGAGCTCGTCCGGTTCGATGGCGACGATCGAGGCCACGTGACAGCGGTCGTGACGCGGGACGCCGACGGCACCGACGTGGCGACTCCATGCGACACGGCCGTCGTCGATCTCGGTCGGGCGCCGCGGGACGTCCTCGCCCGGATGACGCCTGGTGACGTCGTCCGCGTGGTCGGTTCGGCGGCCGAAGAGCACCCGCTGCCGTCCGCGCCGACCGTCCCGAACGCAGTTGTCTGCCCGTGCATGGGGACGACCGTCGGCGACCTGGCCATCGCGTGGGACAAGGGCTACCAGGACCTCGAGCTCCTGAAGCGCGCCAGCTGGGCCGGCCTCGGGCCGTGCCAGGGTGGTGCGTGCCTGCCGCACCTCCGGTCGTGGATCGCGGCTCGCACGGGTGGCCCGCCGCCGGATCCCTTCACCGCCCGACCCGCGGCACGCCAGATCACCCTCGCCGAGGCGGCCGCCGACGTGGCGATCGATGCCTTCCGGCGGACGCCGCTCCACGACGAGCACCTCGCACTCGGCGCCCGAATGGATCGGTTCGGTGGCTGGTGGCGGCCCTGGCACTACGGCGATGCCGTCGCCGAGTATTGGGCGGTCCGCGAAGGCGTCTCGATCGGCGACGTCTCGACGCTCGGAAAGCTGGTCGTCAGCGGGCCGGACGTGGTCGAAGCCCTTGAGCGGATCTACCCGTGCCACGTCGCCGACATCAAGCCCGGCCGATCACGCTACGCGCTGCTCCTGAACGAGCGCGGCCACGTCATGGACGACGGGATGATCCTCCGTGATGCGGAGACGCGGTTCACCCTGACGTTCACCTCGGGCGGCGCGGCGAACGCCGAGATGTGGCTCCGCGACTGGATCGAGACATGGGGTCTGCGCGTCCACGTCATGGATCGGACGATGTCCCTCGCCGCGATCAACGTGACGGGTCCGTTTGCGAAAAGGCTGCTGGCGCGACTCGGGCTGGAGGAGGCGCCGCGGTTCCTCGGCCACGTCCGCGCCGAGATCGCCGGAGTGCCCTGCCACGTGATGCGGCTGTCGTTCACCGGCGAGACGGCCTTCGAGCTGCATCACCCGCTCGACGGATCGGTCGGCCTGTGGCGCGCCCTGATGGATCGCGGACGGGACCTCGGGATCCGGCCGCACGGCCTCCAGGCGCTGTTCGGCCTTCGACTCGAGAAGGGCCACGTCATCGTCGGCATGGACACCGAGCTCGACACGACCCCGCGCCGGCTCGGCATGGACTGGGCGGTCCGGATGGAGAAGCCGGCGTTCATCGGGCGGGCGTCGCTCGAGCGGACGGCGAAGCTGCCCGAGACGAGGCGCTGGTTCGGGTTCTCGATGGATGGCCAGGCGCCGACGGAGGGCTCGCCTATCCGGTCGGTGGAGAACGGCGAGATCATCGGCAACGTCACGGGGAGCTGGACGTCGCCGCTCCTCGGCAAGGCACTGATGCTCGGCTGGCAGCGACGGACGCCGTTCGCTGACAAGGTCGAGATCGACGGCCGCCAGGCCGTCGTGACGCCGACGCCGTTCTACGACCCGGAGGGGCATCGTGCCCGCGCTTGAGCCCGTCGATGGCTTGCGGGTGGTGGCGACTCCCGCTGCGCTCGATGGCGCCCGTTGGGAAGGCGCCGATGTCGACGTCCTCCGAATCGCTCCGGACGAGGCGCTCGGGATTGGCGCGACCGGCGTCGAGGTCGACGACGCAGACGCCATCGTCGAGCCAGAGGCCGGCTTCGCCGTTGCGCTGCTCGGACCGGAGTACGTCAGCCTCGGCGCGCACACCGATTGGCCGATCCCAGACGAACCCGGAGCCCTCGCCCAGGGAAAGATCGCCGGTGTCCCGGCGAAGGTCCTCGTCGGCGACCCGACCCTGCTCGTCGTTCAGACCGCCTACGTCGACGAGCTCCGGGAGCGTCTCGGATGGTGATGGCGGCGGCCGAGGCGGTCGGCTCCCTCCAGCCGATCACGTGGCACGAGCCGCGCGACTCGTACGACATCGTGATCATCGGCGGCGGCGGACACGGCCTGTCGACCGCCTATTACCTGGCGACCCGCCACGGGATCACGAACGTCGCCGTCCTCGAGGCCGATTACATCGCCTCGGCAACACCGGGCGGAACACGACGATCATCCGCTCCAACTACGCGATTCCCGAGGCGATCCGCTTCTACGACCACTCCCGACAGCTCTACGCGGGGCTCGAGGCGGAGACCGAAGCCGCGATCTTCCATCGGGTCAAGGGCCACGTCTGGATCGCCCACACCGAGATGGGGATGCGAACCGAGCGTGGCCGCGTCCTGATGAACCAGGCGATGGGTGTCGATACGGAGCTGCTCGGGCCGGCAGATGTCAAGCGCCTCGTTCCCCAGATCGACCTGACCGGGGGCGGCCGTTACACGGTCCTCGGGGCGTCGCACCACGTGCCCGCGGCGACGGCCCGCCACGATCGTGTCGCGTGGGCCTATGCGTCCGGCGCGACGGCGCGTGGCGTCCACGTCATCCAGCATCGACCGGTCACCGACCTCCTCCGCGAGGGTGATCGGGTCGTGGGCGTCGCAACCGCGCAGGGCCCGATCCGCGCCGGCGTGGTCTTGAGCGCCGTCGGCGGCTGGGTCAGCCAGGTCGCCGCCATGGCCCGCGTCCGGCTGCCGGTTCGCACGCACCCGCTCCACGCCTTCGTCACGAACGACTTCGAGGGGGGCCTGCACAAGATCGTCGCCTCGACCGAGCTCGCCTGCTATGTCTCCCAGACCGAACGTGGCCAGATGCTGATCGGGGCCGAGTTCGACAGCCAGCCGTCGTACTCGAGGGTCTCGTCCTTCGACGCACTGCGGAGCTACGCCTACAAGATCACCGCGCTGCTGCCGTTCCTCCGCTCGATGCGGATCCTGCGGACGTGGGCCGGCCTGTGCGACATCTCGGCCGACTTCAGCCCGATTATGGGCGAGACCGGGGTCGACGGCTTCCTGATCACCACCGGCTGGGGGACGTGGGGTTTCAAGGCAATCCCGGCCGGCGGCGAGGCGATGGCAGAGCTGATCGCGACCGGGCGCACGCCCGACTTGATCGCGCCGTTCGGGCTCGACCGCTTCCGCCATGACCTGGCGATGGCAGACCAGGCCTCGGCGGGGACGCGCTGATGCACGAGCTCGAGTGTCCGCGCTGCGGCCCGCGACCGCTCGACGAGTTCACCTTTGGGGGTGAGCGGCGCTCAACCCCGGACTGGCTGACCGATCCGGACGACCGCGACTTCGACGAGGTCTGGGTCTTCGAGAACCCCGCCGGGATCACGACCGAGCGCTGGTTCCATTCGGCCGGCTGTCGTCGCTGGCTCACGGTCCGTCGGGATACCAGGGTCGATCGGGTGGTCGAAGTCGCCTGATGACGGGGTACGCGGAGCGCCGCCTCGACATCCTTGCCCGCGATCGCGCTCGGTTCGGGGCGGGCGTCGTCGCCGAGCTGCCCGACATCGTCGCAGGGCTCGGGGCGACGTCGGCCTTTGTGGTCACCGACTCCGGGGTCGTCGCGTCGGGCGTCGTCGGCCGGGCCGTCGATCACCTGCAGAGGGCCGGCATCCGGGTCGAGGTGGACGACGGCGTCGAGCCGAACCCCGGCACCGCGGCCATCGCCCGTGGCAGCGCCCGGCTCCGATCGTTCACGACCGACGCGGCGGATCCCGCGCGGCTGGTCGTCGTCGGCCTCGGCGGCGGCTCGGCCATGGACTCGGCCAAGGTGATCGCCCTCCACGCGACCAATCAGCGTGCCGTCATGTCACTTGGCTACCACGATGAAGCGGTCGCGCCGGGCCTCCCGGTCGTGGCGATCCCGACGACCGCCGGGACGGGATCCGAGACCAACACCTACGGGGTGATCACCGACGCGTCCACCGGCCGCAAGGGGTACGTCGGGCACGAGAGCGTGCTGCCCCGGGTCGCGATCCTCGACCCCGTCCTCACCCTGAAGCTCCCACCCGGCCCAACCGCCGCGACCGGCGTCGACGCCCTGACCCATTCGCTCGAGTCGCTCCTGTCGGCCAACCCGAACCCCTTCGCGGAGGCGATCGCGCTTGGCGTGATCCGAACGATCGCGAAGTGGCTGCCTCGCGCCGTCGACGACGGATCGGACCTGGAGGCCCGCAGCCGGATGCTCCTCGCCGCGCACTACGCCGGCGTCGGCCAGCAGAGCGGGACCGGCGTCGGCGCCGTCCACGCGATCGGCCACTCGATCGGGGCGCGGGGTGGCGTCGCCCACGGGACCGCGCTCGCGACCGTGATGCCCGAGGTGTTCGAGACGTACCTCGGCGTCCGCGACCGCGAGCTCGCCCTGGTGGCAGTGGCGATGAGTGCGGCCGGTCCGGCCGACGACGACGACGTGGCCGCCCGGGCAGGGATCGATGCCATCGAGGCCCTCCTCGACCGCGTCAACCAGCGACGGACACTCGGGGACCTGGGCCTCTCCCCGGAGACCTGGGAGACGATCGCGGAGGACGCAGTCGAGGATGCCGCGATCGCGAACAGTCCGCGGCTTCCGTCGAAGGACGAAGTCCTCGGGATCCTCGCCGCCGTCGGCGGCTGACTAGCGGCGGAGGAAGGCGGGCACGTCCGGTTCCCCGCCCCTCCACCGGGCGAACTCCTGCGTCTCGAACCAGCCGAAGTGATTGATGAAGTGGCCGCGCTGGTCCTCGATGATCCGCGCTGCGTGGGCGACGTGGCGCTGGCCGCGGACCCGGACGCTCATGACGGTCCGGCCTTCGCGAACGGCGGCCTCGTACCAGGCGAAGTCGGGCGCCTGGTCAGCCCAGCTGAACTCGACGACCCGGTAGAGGCGGCCCACGAGGCCGTGGCGCATGCCGCTGGCATCGAAGGCTCCGGCCGCCTCGGGACCGGCGAACGTCTCGATCGCCGCGAGATCGATCCCGGCCGCGACGAGGGCCTTCGTCGCGGCCCGCACGTCGGCTTCGGTGTCGAACACCGCCATCAGCCGGCCGACGGCGCTGCCGACCGTCCGCCGCCCGGCGCTCACCGCGACGTCAGCCCGCGGGCGCAGGCTCTCGATCGACCAGCGGCTTGACCTCGCCGATCAGGCGCTCGAGCGTCTCCGTGTCGTACGGCGCCGGCTGCTCGGAGATCACCGTGCGGAACCCGAGCTCGACGTACGGCGCGAGCTTGTCCGCCAGCTGGTCGGCGGTGCCGTTCCAGAACGTCGAGTCGTCCTCCACGTTCGCGAGCGGCGTCTTGTTGTGCGCCATCGCGGCCTTCCAGACCCGGTCAGCCTCCGCCTCGGAGTCGCGGATCGTCGCCTTGATGCCGAGAGTGAACTCGATCTTGGACGGGTCACGGCCGACGTCGGCGCAGTGCTGGCGAAGGACCTCGACCTTGTGGCGCATGAGGTCGAGCGGCCCCATCGCGTTCCAGATGTCGGCGTATCTGGCGACCGTCCGGAGCGTCTTCTTCTCGCCCGATCCGCCGATCATGATCGGGAGGTGGGCCTGGATCGGCGGCGGCTGGTGGCGCAGGTCGTTGAACTTGTAGTGGCCGCCGGGCTGCGAGGTGACCGACTCCCCGTCGAGCACCGCCCGGATCGCGGCGACCGACTCGTCGAGCCAGTCGAGTCGCTGGCCGAAGCCGGTCCCGAAGTCGATCCCGTGGGCGGTGTGCTCGGGTTCCATCCACGCCCCGCCGATGCCGAGGATCGCCCGGCCCTCGCTGACGTGGTCGAGGGTCGCCGCGATCTTCGCCACGATGCCCGGGTTGCGGAACGTGTTGGCGCCGACGAGCAGCCCGAGGCGCGCCCGCTTCGTGACGCCGGCGGCGGCGACCAGGCTCGCCCAGCCCTCGAAGATTGGCTGGTACGGATCTCCGAAGATCGCGTAGAGGTGATCCCACGCCCAGAGGTGGTCGTATCCGAGCTCGTCGACGTGGCGAACCGCCTTGACGTAGGAAGGCCAATCCGTGGCCTGGTTCCAGAGCAGGATTCCGAACCGGACGTCGGTCATCGGGGCAGCCTCCGGGCGGCCGCGCCCGGCGGCCGACTGTGATCGAGAGTGGGCGGTCGGATTCTACGGCGGCTGATCCGATCCGGTCTTCCGCTCCACCATTGACCCTCCGGTAGGTCGAGAGTCAAGGGCGCCGCTGGGTACGATCGGTCGATTGGTCCCGGCCCATCGCCGCGGCATGCTCGCGGCTCGGCCGCGATCGGCGTGGTCGGTCCACGTCCGCCGGCCGGCGGTCACCCCAGCAGGAGGCGATGGATCGCTTGATCCGCCTGCGACCCGCGGTCACGCTCGCCGCCGGCCTGCTGCTCGTCGTCGGTCTCCTGCCGCCCGCCGCGAACGGCGCAACCGTCTGGCGCTCCAACCTGTACCGGAGCGCCGGATTCGTCTACCAGGATCCGTACTACACCGCGTGCACGGCGGCCGCGGTGATGATCATGCTGAACTTCACCGACCTCGCGGAGACCGGCGGCGACGGCTTCCGCTGGCAGCTCTACCGGACGCAACGGAACCCGGACCCGCGGGTCACCTGGGACATGACGTCTATCCTCGCGTTCGAGCGCAGCCACGACACGCTGGCTGCCGGGCGACCCGGGAGCGATGCCCACGGCTGGCGCAACGCCCTGAACTACTACGGCTGGGGTCCGGCCGCCCTGACGGACCCCGCCCAGCGGGTCTACGACGATCGGGCCTACAGCTCGTTCGATGCCGCGCTGAAGGGCGCGGTGACCGCGATTGCCCGCTACCACCTGCCGGTCGGGCTCCTGGCCTGGGGCGGCGGCCACGCCCAGGTCATCAGCGGGTACGTCGTGACGGGCGAGGACCCCGCCACGTCCGATGCGTTCGAGGTGAACGGGCTGTTCGTGTCGGACCCGCTCCGGTCCGACGGGCTCGTGAACCGCTACATCAACCGCCTGTCGTTGCTCCAGGGGAGCCTCCGTCATCGATTCATGCCGTACCGCAAGGTCGACAGCCCGCTCGATGATCCGTACTCGGCCGGCTGGCGGCGGAGCTCCGTCCGCTCGAGGACGTCCGAGTGGTATGGCCGCTGGGTCCTGGTCCAGCCGATCCGCTCGGGCCTGCCTGCCGTGACACCGCCGCCGGACCCGAGCCCGAGCCCGACACCGCCGCCGGATCCGACGCCGGATCCGACCGCGAGCAACGACCCGTCGCCGACGCCCGACCCATCGACGGCGCCTACGCCCAGCCCGACCGCAACATCGGATTCGACCGCTGCCGCGACGCCAGACCCAACGGCGACTCCGACGCCGAACCCGACCGCGACGTCGTCGGTCGACTCGCCGACCGCGACGCCCGATCCGGCGGCCTCCGCCTCGCCGCCGGAGTCGATCGCCCCCTGAGATCAGCTACGCCCGATCCAGCTCCCGGTCGATCGCGCGGAGGATGAATCGGGCGGCCTCGGCGCTCTTCCCGCCGAGCTTCTGACCCTCGGCCTGCTCGAGCGCGGGCGCGAGGTCGGCCAGGAACAGCATCAGCTCGGGGGTTCGCTGGAGGTCGCCGGTTCCGAACGCGATGTCGAGCCGGTCGATCGCCTGCCGGGCGTTGTCGACCACGTGGCCCTTGGCGGCGATGAGCTCGCGGACGTCGGAGCGTGCGGCCGCGGCCGCGGGGCCCGGGGTCACCGTCGTCGACCCAGGAAGCCCGCGACGGCGCCGACCCGACGCGCTCGCCGGACCGCCGGCTCCAGTGGCTCGGGCGCGTCCATCGGCGCGACGGTTGCGTCGACATCGGGAACCCGCGTCGGACGCGGATGGCGCGCGGCCCAATCGGAGTTGAGCACGCTCATCGCGATCTCGTCCCACCACCGGCCCTCGCGCCAGATCGCCTCGCGCGCACGGCCTTCGACCACGAACCCCACCGACTTGTAGGACCTGACCGCCCGCTCGTTGAAGGCGAAGACCGTCAGCGCGATCCGGTGCAGGCCGAGCGTGTGGAAGGCGTGGTCGAGCATCAGCTTCGTCGCCTCGGTACCGTATCCGGCGCCCCAGGCATCCTTCTCGCCGATGGTGATGTGGAACAGCGCCGAGCCGTTGTCGCTGTCGAGCTGCGACAGGGCGCAGGTCCCGATCAGCCGATCGGTGTCGCGAAGATGGATCGCCATCGCCAGCGAGTCCACGCCGAGTGCGCGGGCGGCGAAGAACCGCTCGATCTCGTCGCGCCGCATCGGGCTGTCCTGGTAGCGGGTCAGGCGGACGACATCGGGGTCGGCGTACCACCGCTGGAACGCCCGGACGTTCTCCGGGACGTGCCGCCGGAGAACCACGCGCTCACCCGTCAGCGCATCGGGAAACCAGCGTCGCGGGCCCATCGGAGGGACGGTATACCATCGCCGCCATGCGTCGCTGGAGCGAGGTCGCCGAGCGCGTCGCCGCCACGACACGGACCTCCGAGAAGACGGCGCTCCTCGCCCACTACCTCGCCGGACTGACCGCCGACGAGCTTCCCATCGCCGTCGTCTTCCTGACCGGACGGCCGTTTGCCGAGGCCGACCAGCGCGCTGCCGGCCTCGGCTGGTCGGCGATCGCGACGACCGTGACGGACCTGGCTCGCGTTCCTCGAACCGCCCTCGGTGAGGCCTACGACCGGTCCTCGGACCTCGGTCGCGCCGTCGCGGACGTCCTGACCCTCGCGGGACACGAGCCCGATCCGGCCAGGTCGCCCTCCCTGCCCGAGGTCGCCGAGGCCTACTCGGCGATCGAGGCGGCGTCGGGGCCGGCCGCCAAGAGCGGCATCCTCCGCGATCTGCTCGCGCGCGCGGACCCGCTGACCGCGAAGTACATCGTCAAGGTCCTGTCCGGGGAGCTCCGGATCGGACTCCGAGAGGGTCTGGTCGAGGCGGCGCTCGCGAGGGCGTTCGACCAGCCGCTCGACGACGTCAAGTGGGCGGGGATGCTGACGGGTGACATCGGCCGCACCGCCGAGCTGGCCCGCGACGGCCGGCTCGAGGATGCCAGCCTGGCCCTGTTCCACCCCATCAAGTTCATGCTCGCGTCGCCGGCCGAGGACGCCGCCGAGATCGTCAAGCGCCTCGGCGTTCCCGTCTGGGTCGAAGACAAATACGACGGGATCCGGGCCCAGCTTCATCGCCACGGGACGGAGGTCCGCCTCTTCTCGCGCGATCTGCACGAGATCGGCAACCAGTTCCCCGAGATCATCGAAGGCGCGCGTGAGCTCGGCTGGGACGGGATCCTCGACGGCGAGATCCTGGCCTACCGCGACGGCACCGTCCTGCCGTTCATCGCCCTGCAGGCCCGCCTCGGCCGGAAGTCACCGTCCGACGCGATCCGGACCGAGGTGCCCGTGATCTACGTCGCCTTCGACGCCCTCGGCCTCGGCCGGGCGGATCCGGGCGACCCGCTGATCGTCGCGACGAACGGCTCCGGGAACGGGTCGGTCGAGCCGTCTGCCAACGGAGGCGCACCGCCGCCGACGGACGCCGTCGACGCGCTCCTGCGCGAGCCGTTGGAGGATCGCCGCCGCCGCCTCGAGCGCCTTCGTTTGCCCCTCGCAGACGACGGCGGCGTCTTCGCCCTGAGCCATCTCGTCAGCGTCACCTCGGTCGACGGCCTGGAGGACGCGTTCCGCGGCGCCCGCGAACGGCGCAACGAGGGGCTGATGGTCAAGGACCCCCGGTCGATCTACTCGCCGGGCCGGCGCGGCCTGGGCTGGCTGAAGATGAAGAAGGCCCTGGCGACCATCGACTGCGTCGTTGTCGGCGTCGAGGTCGGCCACGGCAAGCGTCACGGCGTCCTCAGCGACTACACCTTCGCCGTCCGCGACACCGAGAACGAGCGGCTGGTCACGATCGGGAAGGCGTACAGCGGCCTGACCGATGCCGAGATCGCCGAGATGACCCGCTGGTTCGAGGACCACACGATCGCCCGCTACGGCCGTTACCGCCAGGTCGAGCCGACGGTCGTCGTCGAGGTCGCGTTCGACGTGATCGTTCGCTCGCGGCGCCACCAATCGGGGTTCTCCCTGCGGTTCCCGCGGATCGCCAACCTGCGGCCCGACAAGTCACCCGACGAGATCGACACGCTCGAGACCGTCGAGGCCCTCTACGAAGGCCTCCAGCACGGCGCCGAGCAGTTGGTGACGGCAGGCGCCAGGAAGTAGTCCCGGGGCTGACGCCGATCCGAATCGGGGAGTGCGGACGGATCGGCCGAGCGTATCCTGTCGGCCATGTTCGACCTGCTCGGGGCCGAGGCGAACCTGGTCCCGCTGACGCTGTACACCGACAGCTTCGTGATCAAGGGCAACATCCGGAGCCGCCAGTCCCGGCTGTCGGACATCCTCAACCATGCAGACGAGGACTTCCTCGTGCTCTCGGACGCACTGGTCGACGAGTACGGCTCGCGATCGATCGCCACCCGGTCCGAGTTCGCCCAGGTGAACCTCGCGGCGGTCCTGTTCGCGGTCGCGGACAGCGAGGTCGAGACACGCCCGGACCTGCGGACCCCGAAGGTGCCGGAGCTGGCACTGATCTCGATCCCACCGTTCCGAGTGATCGGGCGAGTCCACGTCCTGCCGGAGCGGGGCCTCGGGGAGGCGCTCAGCGAGCTCACCGGCCGGTTCATCCCCGTAACTGACGCGATCTACTGGTCGGATTCGATCGGCGAGGCGCGCCAGACCGCACCGATGGTCGCGGTCAACCACCACCGGGCGCAGATCCTCGCGCCCCACCGCGAGGTCGACCCGTGGGCCGGCATCGACCGCTCGGCCGGCGCCGGCGCGACGGGTGCCGCGGGCGCCCCGAGTGCTGGCGGTGCCCCGAGTGCTGGCGGTGCCCCGGGAACGCCGGTCGGCGACCCGTCCGGCGGAGCGATCCGCCCCGGCGAGGGCAGCCACGGCTGATCGCGCCCGCGTTGCGCGCTCGGGTCCCGGCGTGGTTCCCGCGGTCGGCCCGGCCTTGCCCTCCTGAATATCACTGCCATCGATACAGGCTGGGCAAGTTCGGCGTTAAGCCGTGTCGACCGGGTCACCTTCGCCAGAATCATGCGTGACCGTGCACGAATGTCGCCGGCCACGGCCTCGAACCAGGGCTTGGTGAGCCGCCAACCCCGGCTGTAACAGTCCCGGTGATATCCGCCAGCAGAAGGTCCAGTCCCGCCAGCGACTGCGTCCGCGACTGCGTCCGTCGCGCTGGGCTCGTTCGGGCGACCGCGTTCGTCGCGCGACTGCGTCCGTCGCGCTGGGCTCGTTCGGGCGACCGCGTTCGTCGCGCGACTGCGTTCGTCGCGCTAGGGCCGGGGCCAGGCGCGACTGCGTTCGTCGCGCTAGGGCGGCCGGGGCTAGGCGCGACCGAGCACGGAAGCGAGCGGACTCAGACGTCCGTGAGCGACGCGCGCAGGGCGCAACAACGCCCTGGTCGTTCTAGCGCGACAGTCACCGATCGACTGGAAGGTCCAGGCGGTTGCCCCATTCAGACCAGCCGCCGTCATACACCGCGACGTCGTCGTGGCCGAGGAGCGTCAGGGCGAACGCCAGCTTGGCTGCCGCGATCCCCGAGCCGTCGTAGCAGACCATCCGCCGGCCGCGGGCGACGTTCGCCCGGAGGAGGATGTCGCGCAGCTCGTCCCCGACCCGGAAGTGCTGGCTGCCCGGCCGCGTCATCGCCCCGACCGGCACGTTCACGGCGCCCGGGATGTGCCCGAGCCGCTTGGTCGTCCCCTCGTGGCCCCGGTACTCGGCCGGCGCCCGGGCGTCGAGCAGCATCACGTCCGGGGAGGACAGCAGCGCGCGGACGTCCGCAGTCGTAAGCCGCATCCGCGGCTGCGCGCGCGGCGTGAAATGGGCCGGCGGCGGCGGCGCGACCGCGTTCGAGATCGACCGGTCCTCCTCCTGCCACGCGGGAAACCCGCCGTCGAGGACGCGGACCGACTCGAGGCCGTAGACGCGGAGGCTCCACCAGACCCGTGCCGCGAATAGGGAGACCGTGTCGTCGTAGACCACGACCGTGGCCCCGTCGCCGACCCCGGCCAGGGCGAGCGTCCGTGCGACCTGCTCCGGGCCGGCGAGGAGCAGCGTCTCGCCAGCCTCGCCCGTGTCGGTGAGGTCCGCCCGCCAGTCCACGAAGACCGCGCTTGGGATGTGGCCGGTCGACCAGACCTGGTGGCCTGAGCCATCGGGTCGCCAGCGGACGTCGAGGATCCGCACCTCCGGCCGACCGAGCTGGTCGGCGAGCCAGTCCGTGGAGGCGAGCAGCTCGGGCCTGGCGAGCCCGCCGGGCGTGCGCGTTCGCTGCAGCCTGCGACCGGCGGGAGGCGACGACATCGTCGATATGATACGGGCGTGGTCGCGCCGTTCCTGCCCGACGACGAGAAGGTGGCGGCGATCCGGGGGGCCCTGCCGGCGCTCGACGCGGGCATCTATCTGAACACCGGGTCGGTCGGCCCGCTGCCCGCCGAGACCACTTCGGCCATGGCCGAGATCGTCGACTACGAGCTCCGCATCGGTCGCTCGTCGACCGATTACTGGGAGGCGTTCCTCGAGCGGCTCGCCGAGGCGAGGGGGGCGGTGGCCGCCGTCGTCGGTGCCGATGTGGACGAGATCGCGATCACCCACTCGACCTCGGGCGGGATGAACGCCGCCGTCTGGTCGCTCGACCTCGGCCCGGAGGATCGGATCGTCACCACTCAGGCCGAACATCCCGGCGGGCTCGGCCCGGTCCACGCCGCTGCAGCTCGCAATGGCTGCGAGCTGGTGGTCGTCGACGTCGGCCTCGGCGGAGACGACGACGCGATCGTCGACGCGTTCGACGCGGCGATCCGGCCGAAGACGCGACTCGTCGCCCTGTCTCACGTCCTGTGGACGAGCGGCGCGCGAATGCCGATCGAACGGATCGTTGCGCTGGCCCACGATCGGGGCGCCATCGTCGCCGTCGACGGCGCCCAGGCAGCCGGCGCGATCCCGGTCAACGTCACCGATCTCGACGTCGACTTCTACGCCATCCCCGGCCAGAAATGGCTCCTCGGGCCCGAGGGCACCGGCGCGCTGTGGGCCGCCGCGCGGATCACGGCGACATCGCGCGTGTCGTACGCGAGCTCGTTCACGTACCAACGGATCGACAATGAGGCCGCCGTGCCCTGGCCGAACGCTCGGCGGTTCGAGGAGGCCGGTCACTACCGACCCGCGGTCACCGGTCTCGCTCGAAGCTGCGGCTGGCTGTCGATGTACGTCGGGTTGCCCTGGATCCACGAGCGCGGCCAGGCGATGGCGCGGACCGCCGTCGATCGCCTGGCGGCGATCGACGGCGTCGAGGTCCTCACGCCGCGCGATCGCATGGCGACGCTCGTCGCGTTCCGGATCGGCGGCTGGGACGCTCAGGCGGCGCTGGACGAGATCGCCGGGCGGACGTTCGCGATCGCCCGGACGATCCCGGGGCTCGACGCGATCCGCCTGAGCGTCGGCTTCTTCACGACGTTCGACGAGATCGAGCGCGTGGCAACGGCCGTCGAGCTTGTGGCCTCGCACACGCCGGCGACAATGCCGCAACGGCCGCGCCTGACGATCATCGGCCAGGGGGCGTCGTGAGCGCGCCGAGGATGCCGCCCGACGTCCACCCGCGGTCGTGGCTCGAGATCCGCTGGCGCCAGTTCCGGAACGCCCCACGGCCGGTCGTCCGCGCCGTCCTCGGCAGCCTGGTCGTGGCGATCGTCCTCGGGCTCGGGTACCTCGCCTACGACGTCGCCATCCGCCGCGGGCTCGCGTTACCGGGCGGCGACCTGCGGACGCTGTACCTCGTCGCCGATGTCGTCGTCGTCCTGATCGTCGGCAGCGTCGTCACGTGGCTTGTCGTCCCCCAGCCGCGCGGATCGGGCGAGCGCACGACCCGCTCGGCGTGGAGCGCCGCGCTCGGCTTCTTCGCGGCGGTGCCGATCAGCTATCTGGTGCTGGTCGTCGTCGTGCAGGTCCTGGAGCCGCTGATCCGCTGAGATCCGGCGCGGCCGGGAGACCCGCCAAAGGTCCCGCTGTGCCGATGGGCACCACTTCCGTTTCCAGGCCCTCGAAACTGATATGGCCCATCCGTACCATTCCACGGTACTCTCGGCTGGATATCATCCGCTTCGTCGGGTATCCGACGGAGGCAACGAGGACTCATCGGGTGGCGTTGGACGAACAGCACATCGCGCTGCCAAAGCTGTACGGGGCCCCGGCCTACGCACGGCCGGCTCCGATCGTGATGGATACACCCCGACCGTTCGACCCCGACGACCTGCCGATCGAGGCGATCCAGACGCCAGAGGAGCGGGAGCTCGCCGCGAAGCTGCCGGCTCGCTTCTACCGCGCTGGTGGCAGCCTCACGCAGATCGATCGGCTTCCCGCGGAGGAAGACGCCGAGCTGTCGCTCAATCCCAGGCCGCTGAGCCTCAAGGCGCTCGCGGGCCGGATCCTGGGCCAGATCGACAACTAGCCCTCCTCTCCCGGTGACGCGCGAGGTGCGTCGGCGGTAGCATCCGCCCGGGGGAGTAGCTCAATGGTCAGAGCGGCGGGCTTATATCCCGCTGGTTCCAGGTTCGAGTCCTGGCTCCCCTACCACTCTCGCCACTCCCAACTCGACCCGGCCAGGCGGCGGATCGCGCCGCTCGCGCCGCGGTCTCGCTGCCGCGGACCTCACAGCAGGGCGGTGATCTGCTCCACGATCTGGGCTCGGCGATCGCCGTTGAGTGCCCGGGAGGGAGGGAGCGACCCCAGCCACCCCGGGACCTGCTCGGGCGCGACGACCGCGCATGTCGGGGTCCGGGCGACGGTCGGATCGGTCGTGACGAGCGCCGCGAACACCTTCAGCACGTAGTCCCGGTCGGCCGAGCTGAACCAGGCGCGGACGCGCTCGGCATCGCGCGACGCCCGCTCGACGGGGTTCTCCATGTGGATCCAGCGGCCATCGGGACCGCGGGTCTCCCAACTCGCCCCGGTCCGTCGGAGGACCCGCCGCGACGGCAGCTCCGTCAGGACGGCCAGGCCGAAGGGCCCCAGGACGAGGTTGCCGATCAGGCGACCCTCGGGCAGGCGGACGTCGCTCGCGGCGACGTACTCGTCACCGAGGTGGGCCGACGCCTGGGTCAGCACCCGGACGGCCGGCTTGATCGTGATCGCCCGGACGACGCGGCTGAGCCGCCAGGCGCCGACGAGGGTGAACGAAGCGGGCGCGACGAGGGCGACACCCCAGACGAAGCCGCCGAGCACCATCTGCGACGGGCTCGGACGAATCGTCGCCGGCGCGAGGGCGGTCACGAGCGGGGTCCCCAACGCGAGCCAGCCGAGGAACAGGCCGCCGCCGAAGAGGGCCAGGCCTACGAGGGTGCCGAGCAGGACCGCCGCGATGGGCAGCCTGGGGCGACGCGGCGAGGCAATCATCTGCACGGGCGAAATCCTCGCGGCCGTGGGCGGGCCTGGAAATCACCCCATCGGGGCAGGACCGCAAGGCCGAGGGAGCCATGGACTCCAGCGCAGTGCACCGGACCGCACACCGGCGGGTGCCCCACGTCAACGAACGGGCGCTCGAGCAGCCCTCGCCGCGATCGTCGGGTGGGACACCCGTACCATTGCGGCCCGTTCGACCGCCCAGCAAGGTGTCCGGAGGCCGGTGCGTGTGCCCGGCGCGGAGGCTATGCATCGCGTGCTGATCGAGCGTCGAACCCCCAACCGGCGACCGGCGGCGGCTCCCCTGGCCGCTATCGGGGCCGCGTTCTTGATCGTGCTCGCCTTCGTCGTCCCAGTCCTGGCGGTCGAGGGACCGACCCAGCTCGACAACGCGAGCGTTTCGCCGCGCGCCGGGACCACGTCGACCACCATCACGTTCCAGGTGCGCTATCGGAACCGCGAAGGGTCAGCGCCCGACCACGTGTACGTCGTGATCGACGGCACCCCGCACCGGATGAGTGGGGGCGGTACCACGTGGAAGGCCGGCGTCACCGTCCGCTGGTCGAGCCGACTGGCGATCGGGAAGCATCACGTCTCGTTCGAGGCGGCCGACACCCGGAAGTTCACCGCCCAGATCGACGGTGGGACGGTGACGATCACCGCGCCGCCGAGCCCGAGCCCGGCGCCGACACCGAAGCCCACCCCGAAACCGGCGCCGACGCAGAAGCCCACCCCGACACCGACACCGGGGTCCGTCGGGACACCGACCCCGACGCCGACGCCCGCCGGCGGGCCGACGAGCATCCCGGCCACGCCCAACCCCACGGACCCGACCGCTCCGGACGTCCTCGGCGGCGGCACAGTGGGTGGATCGACTGACGGCTCGAGCCACGACGGCGGCACCATCGGCGGACCGGGCCCGGGCGCAGATGCCACCGGTGGGTCCGGGGGGAACGCCGGGTCGACCAGTTCAGGCAACGAGTCCGGCACGACGAGCGGGCGGGGCTCCGCGGGGGGCGGCCCGACGTGGGGTGACCTGGCGAATGCGCTGGACGCTCTCGGCGTCCGCCCGTCGCCGTCGACCACCATCCTGCCGATGCTGGTCGGGACCACGACGGCGACGGCGATGGCTTTCGCATTCGCGATCTTCGGCAAGAAGCGTCGCGACGAGGAACCGCCCGCTCCGGACGAGGTCCTGCAGGCACGCGCAGCACGTGGCCACAGCAATGTCCCCGGCGGCGAAGTCGTCGGCGTCGTCCGCGCCCCGACGACGCCCGGACCCGTCGACGCCGAGGCGGGGATGCCACGCTGGCGGCGACCGTCGTTGATCGAGGCCCGCAAGGCCGATCCGACACGGTCCGTTTCGTCGTCGGTCCGGATGAGCTTCACCAGCGGCGGCGCCAACGCCGCGGATGGCCACGAGCGACGGGTGATCCGCTACCGGGTCGTCCGCCTGCTCGATGCGCCCGATGAGCTCCGCTCGACCGACATCGGCCAGCTCGACCAGGGTGACGAGGTTCAGCTCCTCGAGCGATCGGGGGCGTACTGGCTCGTGCTCTGTCCCGACGGTCGCCAGGGCTGGCTCCACAAGATGACCCTCGGCGAGGTCGTTTCCGACGGCGCTCCGCAGCAGTCCGTCGTACCCGACGTCGACGACGACGTCTTGAGCGCTTACCTGAGATCGCGCGCCCGGGCATAAGGCGGTCACTCGCCGGCGACGAACGCGGTAGGGCACAAGCGGAGCGCGGGAGCACCGGATTGTTCGCCCACGCTCACGCGGGGTTTGGCACAGGGCGGCTCCGGGTGGTTCCCAGCTCGGATGGGCCCCTAGAATGCCGCCATGCCCGCCACGAGGGACGGCGCGCGATTCGTGGGGCGCGACGCGGCATTCATCCGGCTGGCCCCTGCCCTGGAGGCAGCAGCAGGCGGCGAGTCGATGGCGGTCCTGCTCGAAGGCCCCGGCGGCGTCGGCGTCACGCGGTTCCTCGACGAGGTCGCCCGCCGCGTCGGCGCCCTGTCCGAGCCCTTCGCCGTCGTCCGCGGGCGGGCGTTCCGACCCGGAGCCGACGAACCCTTCGGTCCGATCGTCCGCGCCTTGCGGCCGGTACTCCGCGAGACGCCGGCCGACGCGCTCGCCGAGCTCGTCGGCCCCGCCGTCGAAGACGTCGTCCGCCTCTTCCCGGAGATCCAGGCCAAGCTCGGCGTCGCCGGCGCCCTTCCGGACCGTCCCACGCTCACGGCGCCGGAGCGCCGCCAGGGCCGGGTCCTCGAGGCGATCCTCGGCGTGATCGGCCGGCTGTCCGAGCGGCAGCCGGTGCTCCTGATCCTCGAGGATCTCCACGACGCAGAGGCGGGAACCCGCGCCCTCGTCACGTTCCTGTCCCGCGTCAGCCGCCACCACCGCGTCACCTTCGTCGGGACCTACGCCAGCGACGAGCTGACGCGCGACCACCCGCTCAGTCCGACCCTCGTCGACCTGTCGGCCGCCGGCGTGTCGGGTCCGGCGCGGATCAGGATCGAGCCGTTCGACCGGTCCGAGCTGGCCGACCTCGTCCAGGCGATCGAGGGCGAACGCCCGACGGGCTCCGCCCTCGTTCTCGTCGCCGACCGGTCACGCGGCCTGCCCCTCGTGGCCGAAGAGCTCCTCGCTGCTCGCCGTGAGGTCTCGGACGCGAGCCTGACCGGCTCGTTCGACGACCTGGTGATCGCCCGCCTGTCACGGCGCGGGCCGGAGGCACGCCGGGTGATCCGCCTCCTCGCGCTGTCGGGCCGGCCGGTCGCTCGGGACGAGCTGGCGGAGACGGCAGCCACCTTCGAGCTGACCGCAGACCGCCTGCCACCCCGGTCGTCGACGCGGCCGCGACGGGGTGAGGGTGCCCTGGATCCCGACCTCAGCGCCGGTCTCGACGAGGCGATCGAGCACGGGATCCTCGTCGAGGAGCCGGACGGGATCGCCTTCCGTCACGAGCACATCCGGCGCGCCGCGTCGGCCGACCTGCTGCCGCGGGTCCGTCGTCGCCATCATGTGGCGCTCGCCACGGGCCTGGTCGCCCATCCCGGCGAGGCCGCCAATCACTGGCTCGCGGCGCACGTCACCGATCGAGCCTTCGCCGCCGCGGTCGACGCCGCCGGCCGTGCCGAAGCGGCCCACGCTCCCGAGGACGCCCTGACCGCGATCGAGCTGGCGCTCGCCCTGCTCGAGCCGCGGGCTGCGGGGGAAGCCGGAGCGACATCCGCAGCTCGGTCCAAGGCCGGGCCCGCCGCCCGGGACGTCGACATCGCGACGTCGCTCGAGATGCGGGCAGGCGAGGCCGCCTTCGCCGCTGGCCGACCCGCCCGGGCCGTCGCCTATGTGGAAGCCCTCGTCAATCGGTTCGACGAGCGGCGGGATCGCCTGGCGCTCGGGGTGCTGCACGAGCGGCTCGGCCGCTACCGACGAGCCGCCGGGGACCGGACCGGGTCCCTCGCCGCATTCGAGCGAGCCGTCGACCTCGTCCCTGCCCAGCCGAGCCTGGAGCGAGCGATGGTCATCGCTGCCCTGGCCCAGCACCTGATGATCGACGGCTCCTTCGACCGCGCCGAGCAACTGGCGAACGAGGCGATCGAGATCGCGACGACGCTCGGCCCGGCCGGGGACGGGGTGGTGCTCCACGCGACGACGACCCTCGGTGTCGGCCTCGGCTGGGGCGACGCGCCGGAGGCGGGCGTCGCCCTCCTCCGCGAGGCGCGGACGCGAGCGGAGCAGAGCGGCGACCTCGACGAGCTGTTCCGCGTCTATGCCAACCTGACGACGGTCCTCGACCTGGTCGGCCGCCGCGGCGAGGCCGTCGAGGTGGCGTTCGAGGGGATCGAGGCGTCGCGACGGGCCGGGCTCGAGGCGGTCTACGGCAACTTCCTCCGCGCGAACGCCTCCGACTCTCTCTACCTCCTCGGTCGCTGGCCGGAGTCGAGCGCGATGAGCGCGACGGCGCTCGAGTGGAACCCGCCCGGGGTGATCGGCCGGCCGATCGACAGCCTGGCGATCGTCGAGATCGAAACGAACGCCGGCGAGGTCGCCCGTCGCCGCCTCGGCGAGATGATCGTCGGGCTGGAGACGGTGAGCGACGCCCAGTACGCGGTGCGGATCTACCGAGCCGCGGCCTCCCTCGCCTTGTGGCAGGGCGATCACGCCGACGCCGGCCGTGCCGCGAGCCGGGGCTGGGCCTTCGTCAAGGGCAGCGGCGACTGGAGCCTGATCGCGAAGATGGCGGCCACCGTTGCCGAAGTCGACTCGACCGCGGCCGTCGACGCGGGCGCCCGACGCGACCTCGCCGCCCTGGCCGCGATCCGGTCCCGGTCACGCGACGTCGTCAGCGCGGCCCGGGCGGCCGTGGACCGTTCCGGCGTCCGGGCGACGATCGGGTCGCGTCGCGAGGCGGACGCGTGGCTGGCCCAGGCGGCCGCTCATCGGGATCGCCTCGAGGGTCGCGACGACGCTCGCACCTGGGACCGCTTGGCGACCGCCTGGGCGGCCCTCGCGAACCCGTATGAGCTGGCGAAGGCCCGCTGGCATCAGGCCGAAGCGATCCTGGGCTCCGGCGAAGGCCGGTCCGCACGTGCCCGCGCCCGCCCGGCGCTGGAGGACGGCGCGCGGATCGCCACCGAGCTCGCCGCCCGCCCGTTGCTGCGCGAGATCCGCGAGCTCGCCGGCCGGGCGATGATCAAGTTGAGCGTTGACGAAGCCGCGGCGGCCACCGCTGACGTGGGCCAGGCGAGCGCCACCGCGAGCGGGGAGGACCGGCCGGTCCTCGTCGCCGTGGGCCCGGGACCGTCACCCGACCCGGACGCGAGCGAGTCCCGGCGGACGGACGGTGTCGGCGAGCCGGAGAGCCGTCGGTCGTCGCTGATGCGTGGCATCGTCGGGGAGGCGCCCGCCGCGCGACCCGACACGTTCGGCCTGTCGCGCCGCGAGCGCGAGGTCCTCGCCCTCATCGCCGAGGGCCGGACGAATCGGGAGATCGGCGAGCGCCTGTTCATCAGCCAGAAGACGGTCGGGGTCCACGTGGGCAACATCCTCGCCAAGCTGCGGGTCTCCGGCCGCGTCGAGGCGGCGGCCGTGGCCATTCGGCTCGGCCTCACGAACGCAACGGCGGCAGGAACGACGTCCGGGCGGTAGATTCGCCTCCGACGCGGCGGCCTGCAGTGGCGGGTCGCCGTGCGGGCCGTTCCCGCCCGCGCCCACCATCCCGCGAACACCCGAGGTCACCCGCCGCCATGCGCCGTCTGTCCCTCCTCGCCCTGCCGATCCTCGCCGCCGCGCTGGTCGCCTGCTCGTCGGGAGCGACGCCAGGCTGGACGTATGCTCCGGCCCCCTCGGCGTCCCCGGCGGCCTCCGGTGCCGCATCCGTGTCGCCGGCCGCTTCGGGCGCCGCATCGGCAGCGCCTTCGGCAGCGCCGTCGGCAGCTCCGTCGACGGCCAGCTCGCCGGCGCCGTCCGCGAGCGGTGGCCCGGCCCCGTCCGGCGGCGCCAATCTCGTCGTGACGGCTCCGGTCGGGGCGGCCACGGCCGGGTTCCAGCCGACGACGCTGGACGCCAGCGCCGGCACGCCGTTCACGCTCACGTTCGACAACCAGGACAACCAGGCCCCCCACAACCTGATCCTCCACAACCCGGACGGCTCGAACGTCCAGGTGACCGGCGACACGGCGTTCTTCACCGGGCCCGGCCAGCGGCAGTACCAGGTGCCCGCGCTGACGGCCGGCACCTACACCTACATGTGCCAGGTCCATCCGACCACGATGAAAGGCACGCTCACGGTCAAGTAGGCAGTCGAGTCGGCCGGCACCGTCGATCGATCCGGAGGGCCGGATGGACCCCCACGATCAGATCGCCTACCGGGACGCCTACGCCCGCACAGTCGAGGCGAGGGTCGCGGCCGTTGACGCCGGTGGGGATGCGCCGCTCGTCGTCCTCGACCGGACGGTGTTCTATCCGGGCGGCGGCGGCCAGCCGTCGGATGCCGGCTTGCTCCTCCGCGGGGCCGACGGTCAGAGCTGGACCGTGCGGGTGGCGCGCAAATCGGGCGGCGACATCGTCCACGAGCTCGAACCTGGGACGGCGCCGCCGGCGCCCGGGGACCTCGTGACGGCGGACCTCGACTGGCCCCGGCGCTATGCGCTGATGCGGACTCATACGGCTCTCCACGCCCTGTGCGGGGTCGTGTGGAGGGACTACGGCGCCCAGGTCACGGGCGGCAACATGGAGCCGGGCAGCGGCCGGATGGACTTCGAGTTCGAGCGGATGAGCGGCGATCTCGTGGCACAGATCGAGGCCAGCGTCAACGCCGAGCTCGCGGCCAAGCGTGACGTCCGGGTGAACATCCTGCCCCGCGGGGAGGCGTTCGCGATCCCGGACCTGATCCGGACGAAGATCAACCTCCTGCCGGCCGGGATCGAAGAGGTCCGAACGATCGAGATCGTGGGCCTCGACCTGCAGGCCGACGGCGGGACCCACGTCTCGAACACGAGCGAGGTCGGCGGGATCCGGGTCACCGGCTACGAGTCGAAGGGCCGGATCAACAAGCGAATCCGGCTCGAGCTCGTCGAGCCCGCCGGCGAGGCCGATGGCTGACCCGACGACGCCCGCGATCGAGGCCATCGCGGCGGCCGGCGTCCCGCACCGCGTCGTCCGGACCGAACGCGCATCGAGCGCCGAGGAATCGGCCCGGTTCCAGGGCATCGAGACACACCAGCTCCTGCGAACGATCGTCGTCCGCCGAGGCGAGGGCGACTACCTCTTCGTCCTCGTCCCGGCCGGCCGCCGCTTCGACTGGCCGAAGCTCCGCGAGCTCCTCGGCGTCCGGCGGATGACCCTGCCCGACGCCGACGAGGCGAAGGCCGTCACCGGCTACGAGCGCTACACGATCACGCCGTTCGGGTCATCGCGCAGGTTGCCGGTCATCGCCGACGCGGCGATCGTCGGCGAGCCGGTCGTCTCGGTCGGCGGCGGCGGCTTCGGGATCAACCTCCACGTCGCCCCGGCCGACCTCATCGCGGGCCTCGACGCGACGGTCGCCGACGTCAGCGTCGAAGAGACGCCTCACATCCACGACTGACCGCCTAAACTGCGCCCATCTCCGATCCGAGCCGGAGGTGTCCCGGGATGCCCCAGGTCGACCTTGCGCTCCAGACGGATGTCGCTGCCCGGATGCTGGTCGCGGCCATCCTGGGGGCGGCGATCGGCTTCGAGCGTGAAGTCCACAACCACCCGGCCGGAATGCGGACCCACCTCCTCGTGAGCCTCGGCTCGGCGGTGTTCACGGAGCTGTCCATCTTCGGCTTCACGGGCCAGGGGACGGGTGCCGGATCCGCGCCCGTGGACCCGACCCGGATCGCGGCCCAGATCGTGACGGGCGTCGGCTTTCTGGGAGCCGGGGCGATTCTCAAGTCCGGGACGTCGATTCGGGGCCTCACGACGGCCGCCAGCCTCTGGACGACCGCGGCGATCGGGATGGCGGCGGGAGCCGGCGAGTGGCTCATCGCCGGGGTGGGGACCCTCATCGTGTTCATCTCCCTCTGGCCGCTCGGCCGGATCGACGAGCGGATCCATCGCGGTGGAAACCAGACGCTCCAGCTCCGCCTGGAAGTCGGGCGGCTCGACGCCATCGGCAACGTGTCGCGGCTGCTTGCCGAACGCCGGGTGGAGATCGCCGGGATCAACAGCCAACGGATCGCCAAGGGCCGCTACGAGGTGGACCTGGACCTCCGGTTCACGACGGCGACCCGACCGCAGGACCTCGTGAGCGCAATCACCGGGCTTCCCGACGTCGAGTTGATGGAATCCGTGACCGCCGACGAGTAGGCGCCTGATCGTGCGGCGGCTACAGCGCCTTGACTGCTGCGGTCAGCGCCGCGAGGCCCTCCTTCGCGTCGGCGAAGAGCATCCCGGTCTTGGGGTTCGTGTACAGCTCGTTGTCGATGCCGGCGTAGCCCTTGCCCATCGACCGCTTGATCACGACGATCGACTTGGCGTGGTCGACGTCGAGGATCGGCATCCCCGACACCGGCGTGCCGGCCCGTCGCGCGGCCGGGTTCGTCACGTCGTTGGCCCCGACGACCAGGGCGACGTCGGCCCGCTCGAACTCGGGGTTGATGTCGTCCATCTCCTTGAGCTGGGGGTAGGGCACATTCGCCTCGGCGAGGAGCACGTTCATGTGGCCCGGCATCCGTCCGGCGACCGGGTGGATGGCGTACTTCACGTCGACGCCACGCTCCTCGAGCTGCTCGGCGAGCTCGCGGACGGCGTGCTGGGCCTGGGCGACCGCGAGTCCGTACCCGGGGACGACGATCACGTGCTGGGCATAGGCGAGCTGGATCGCGGCGTCGTCGACGCCGATCTCGCGGACCGACCCGCCCTCCGCGCCAGTGACGGGCCCACCGCCGTCGCCGCCTCCGAACCCGCCGACCATGATGTTCAGGACCGACCGGTTCATCGCGTCGGCCATGAGCTTCGTCAGGATCGCGCCGGACGCGCCGACCAGGGCGCCGGCGATGATCAGGACCGGGTTCTCGAGCACGAAGCCGGCCATCGCCACGGCCGTGCCGGTGAACGAGTTGAGCAGCGAGATCACCACCGGCATGTCCGCCCCGCCGATCGGCAGGGTCATCGTCACGCCGAAGATGAGCGATGCGGCGAGGATGACGAACATCACCGCGAGGCTGTAGTTGCCGAGCCAGAGGAAGACCGCCCCGACCGCGACCACGAGGGCCAGGGCGATCGTGACGAGCTGGCCGCCAGGGACCTGGATCGGCTTGCCCGGGATCCGGCCCATGAGCTTGCCCGACGCGATCAATGAGCCGGTGAACGTGATCGAGCCGATGACGATGTCGAGGACCGTCGCGACGTTCTCCTGCAGTCCCGGCGCGGCCGAGATCCGGAGATAGCCGTCGATCGCGATCAGGGCCGCAGCGCCGCCGCCGACCGCGTTGAACAGCGACACCAGCTGCGGCATCGCGGTCATCTTCACGGTCCGCGCCGTGTACAGACCGAGCCCGCCGCCGACGGCGACCCCCACGACGATGATCACCCAGCCGAGCAGCAGGTTCCCGCCGAGCCCGCCGCCCGGTCG
>Ga0070707_100000467_pt1 | contig 39947 bp, 29 predicted proteins | sample KBSK5502metaG_FD_65468 | JGI IMG/M metagenome (GOLD analysis project Ga0070707, IMG submission 65468) | Corn, switchgrass and miscanthus rhizosphere microbial communities from Kellogg Biological Station, Michigan, USA - KBS K5-50-2 metaG | ecosystem: Host-associated > Plants > Roots >... | reverse complement strand
AAGGAGGAGCGAAAGATCGAACAGAGTCAGGGCAAGCTGTTCGAGGAGTAAGCCGGTAACAGCCACCTTCCAGGGGCAACGCGCGTCAAGCCACCGCCTCTGGCGGTGGTAGTTGACTATTCCTAGCCTCCCTGTTTGAGGTTCTGCCGTCAGCTTAAGCCGGTCGAGCGTGCCAGCCGTCGCGGGGATTAAGCGGCAGCCGGTCGCCTGCTACAGCCGCCGACCGCTGGTTGGCCTCGGCCACCGAGCCGAGGAGGCTCCCCACCTCGCCACTGGCCGGCATCTGCCATCGGCCAGTGAGGTTGCTCCTCACTTAGATAAGCGAGATCCGCGGCCCAAAAGGGGCAGCCCCCTGACACATTCTTTCTTCTCAAGCTGGATGGCAAAATGGTATGATCCGGGCCTCTGAAGAAGTGCGGTCGCATCCTCTTCAGTCGAAGGGGGAAGTCATGGCACTCTTGCCGCAAGAAGTGACGCAGTTGCTCGTCGCCTGGAGCCAGGGTGATGAAGCGGCACGAGACCAGTTAATGCCCCTGGTTTACGGCGAGCTGCACCGCATGGCCGAGCGCTACCTGAACCAGGAGTCTCCAGGCCACACGCTGCAAACCACCGCGCTCATCCACGAGGCCTACTTGCGCCTGGTCGGGCCGCAAACACCGCACTGGCAGAACCGCGCGCACTTCTTTGGCGTCGCCGCCCAGGTGATGCGTCACATTCTGGTCGATCACGCCCGCTCGCGGGGCTATGCCAAGCGCGGGGGCGCGGCCCAGATGGTGCCGTTGGAGCAAGCCGCGCTGGTTTCGGCGGAGCAAGCCGCCGAGGTGGTGGCGCTCGATGAGGCGCTCTCTGCCCTGGCCGCCTTCGACGAGCGGAAGAGCCGGGTGGTAGAGCTGAGATACTTCGGTGGGCTGAGCCTGGAAGAGACGGCTGCGGTGCTCAAGGTCTCCACCGACACCGTCAAGCGCGATTGGCGCTTGGCCAAGGCGTGGCTCTTGAATGAGCTGAGCGGAGAGCGGAGGGATGAAGCCTGAGCGGTGGCAACAGATCGAACAACTCTATCACGCGGCGCTGGAGCGCCGGGCGGAGGAGCGGGCGATTTTCCTCGCCGAGGTGTGTGGCGGTGATGAAGCTCTGCGCCGGGAAGTCGCGGTGCTGCTCGCGGCTGATGCGCGGGCCGAGCAGTTCATTGAAACGCCCCCGTCTCACCTCGCGGCCGACTGGCTCACCCAGTCGCCGTCTCATTTAGACGCGGGACAGCAACTCAGTCACTATTGGATTCTCTCGCTCCTCGGCGCGGGTGGCATGGGTGAAGTCTATCTCGCGCAAGACGTGCGGCTGAAACGGAAGATCGCCCTCAAGCTGTTGCCCGCCAAATTCACCCAGGACGAGGAGCGGGTGCGCCGCTTCGAGCGGGAAGCGCTGGCGGTGTCCGCCCTCAACCACCCGAACATCATCACGATTCATGAGATCGGGCAGAGTGGTGACCTCCATTTCATCGCGACCGAGTTCATCGACGGCCAGACGCTACGCCGGCAGATGGACAGTGCACGACTGAAGCTGACCGACGCGCTCGAAATTGCCACGCAAGTCGCGGCGGCTTTAGTGGCCGCCCATGCGGCCGGGATCACGCATCGCGACATCAAGCCCGAAAACGTCATGGTACGACCGGACGGCTTGGTCAAAGTCCTCGACTTTGGTTTGGCGAAGCTTGCCGAGCTGCCAGCGCCCGCCATCGACGCTGACGCCCCAACGCGAGCCAGGGTCGAGACTGAGCCGGGGATGGTCATGGGCACGGTGCGGTATATGTCACCCGAACAGGTGCGGGGGCAGAAAGTAGATGCCCGCACGGACCTCTTCAGCCTGGGCGTGGTGCTCTACGAAATGATCGCCGCCGAGGGGCCGTTCGCGGGCGCGACAAGTGCCGATGTGAGTGCCGCGATCCTGGGACAGGAGCCCGCGCCACTAGCGGCATCCGCACCCGATGTGCCCGCCGCGTTGGAATGGATCGTCGCCAAGGCGCTGCGCAAAGAATGCGAGGAGCGCTATCAAACGGCCAAAGAACTGTTCACTGATCTGAAGCGCCTCAAGCAAGAACTAGAGATTGAGGTGAGACTAGGACGTCCGATCCGATCGGAGTGGGGCCATGACGCGACGACCAGCGGTCCCCAGGAGAGGGTGACAGCCGAGACTGGGGGAGTTGCCGCGGTGAGCACCGGAGGGCTCGGATCCGCACCCGCTACTTCGAGCGCTGAGTATCTCGTCCGCCGACTCCAAGAGTACAAGCGCGGCGTCATGGTCGCTTTCGTCGCACTCGTTGTCGCCATCTCAGCGCTCGCCTTCTACTTCACGCAGGGCAGCCCCGCGATTGATTCCATCGCGGTCTTACCGCTCGCGAACACCAGCGCGGATCCGAACACAGAATATCTCTCCGATGGGGTGACCGAAAGTCTGATCAACCAGTTGACGCGGCTGCGCAATTTGCGCGTCATGGCGCGGACCACGGCCTTCCGTTACAAAGGCAAAGAGGTTGACCCGCAACGGGTCGGGCGCGAGTTAGGCGTGCGCGCGGTGCTGATGGGCCGGGTGCAGCCGCGAGGTGGCGCCTTGATCTTGCAAGTTGACCTGATCAATGTGGCCGATGGGACGCAGTTATGGGGTGAGCAGTATCACTGGAGGATGGCTGAGCTGCTGGTAGTGCAGCAAGAGATGGCGCGGGAGATCGCCGAGAAGCTGCGTTTGCGCTTGAGCGGAGAAGAGCGCAAGCAACTGACCAAACGCGAGACCAGTGACCCAGAAGCTTACCGGCTTTATTTGAAGGGACGCTACTACTGGAACAAGCGGTCGGCAGAAGGGAATAAGCAAGCCATTGAGCAGTTCCGGCAAGCGATTGACCGGGACCCGAATTACGCGCTCGCTTATGTGGGACTCGCCGACTGCTACCTGTTGCTGGAGAAATACACGGGGGCACCCTCAAGCGAGACCTTCCCGAAAGCCAAAGCGTTCGCCGAGCGTGCGCTCCAGCTCGATGATTCTCTGGCGGAGGCGCACACCTCGCTTGGGGACATCAATACGTCAATGTGGCAATTCAGGGAGGCGGAAACAGAGTTCCGGCAGGCGCTCACCCTCAATCCGAATTATCCGACGGCACATCATTGGTACAGCATTTATCTTCGGGTGATGGGACGCAGTGATGAGGCGGCGGCAGAGATCCAGCGCGCCCAGGAACTGGATCCGCTCTCGCCCATGATCAGTTATAACATCGCGTTGCTCTATCTGCTGAGGGGCGATCTCAAGGCTGCCATTGCACAGTGCCAGAAGATCATCGAACTCGAACTTGGCCACGAAGACATCATAGTCGGCCGTGCTGACCAGAACGGTCTGCGGAGTGGTGTTGAAGACGGCATTACCCGTGAAGCCGCCGGTCACATAAAGATTTCCAGACCGGTCGATGGCTGTGCCGCCGATTTGAGTCACCCCCGTGCCGCCTACCTCAAGGGCTGCTGTGAATCCCGCCGATGCGGCGTTGGCCTCGGGGCCCCGAGCAGCCCGGACAACAGGAGATCGGTTCGTTTCACCGGTGGATGTGGGGCTGAGCCAGGTCGGAGCCTCTAAGAGTAGCGGTAGGCCAACCAGCGCCGCCAGCACTGGGACGGCCAGGGCGCCCGTGAGCGAACTCCTCGAGTGTCGAGCCGCAGGGGTCGATGTTCCCCTCCAGTGCGAGAAGACTGTGCCGATCATCCTGGCCAGCATTACTAATCCGCCCACGAGCATCAGCCAGGAGAGCCCGATGGCAGAAAACCGGCGCAACCAGGACTCTTCGCCCTGCGTTGGGTCCGGACCAGGCAAGGCCATATCGTTTCGAGACTGCGCATAGGCCAGGAAGATTTCTCTTGTCTGGAAGTGTGGCCGCAGCTTCAACATGGTAAGAACCGCTGGCGGCCCGTAGGGACCAAGAACCGCACTGTGAACCTGCGGGCCCGGCATTACGGCCAGGGCGCCCATTACCAGGGTGACTATGAGTAAAGCTTCCAGGATTATTTTCTTCATTTCCACTGCCTTTCTTGTAGCCGGGTTGTCCAGCTACAAATGGTCCTCGTTCTTTTATTGCACCACGGGAATCTTCCTTGGAAAGGATCGCGACCCAAACAAACTGTGCCGCACTCCGCGAATCAGGATTGCCGCCGCCAACGCCAGCGACAGCCAGACACAGGCTTTCGGGAAGTAGTCCGGGTAGCGCGCGTACAGACTCATTTCCTCGGACAGCTTGACCTTCCCCGCGAGGGTGGTGGCCGACCACCACGGCGCCTCGTCGTAGATGCGGCCCCACGGATCGATCAAGCAGGTCATTCCGGTATTGGCGCAGCGGGCAATCGCGCGATGCACCTCGATGCTTCTCAGGCGGGTGAAGGCTTCGAGCTGGTAGAGCCCGTTGGTTTGGGAAAACCACCCTTCATTGGCGATGAGGGTCAGCAGGTTGGCCCCTTGGCGGACGAATTCCGCGAACTTGACCGGATAAAAGACCTCCCAGCAAATCGGCGCCCCCACCCTGACCTCTCTCCCTTGCTGATCGCGAAATGAAAACGTGGTCGCCTCACGGCCGGCGTCGTAGTTACTGCGGGCGCCAAAGTTGATCGCCAGGTGTGAGAGCACCGGGAATTGATCGCTATAAGGCACCCGCTCGACAAAGGGCATGAGCACCTGCTTGTGATAGACCTCAGAACTTTTCACCTTGAAGCGCCGGCCCGCCGCTGGCGCTTCTCCGGCTTGGCCGGCGCGGGACGGCTCCGGCGTCAGCAGCACGGCGGCGTTGAAGAGTTCCTGGCTCCGCTGTTCATAGACCAGCCGCGGTGGGCGCTCCGCCGGGTCGCGATAGGTGCGCTGGTCAAGCATGCCGGTCAGGAGCGGCGTCTCCCACTGGGAGACCACCCGCGAGACGAACTCCCGCGCCGCGTTGTCCTGCAGCAAGACGTAGGGCACGGCTGTCTCCGGCCAGATAATCAGATCGGGCTTGTGCGCGGCGACTGCGGCATCCGTCAGCGCCGCGGTTTTCGCTAAGGTGGCGGCCCGCGCTTTCTGATCCGACTTATGCCAGGGATCGATGTTCGGCTGAATCATGAGCACCGAGATTTCCTTGTGACTCCCGGAGGCCGCTCTGATCAAGACGTAAGCCGAGTAGGCCAGTGGGAAGCACATCATGGCGGCCGTCACCACGGCCAGTCTCTGGATCAGGAATCCGGTTTGGAGTTCCGGCTTGAGCCGGGCTTTTCTTTCGCCCCAAGCCACCACCCGCCTGAAGGCTATACTCCAAACTTTTTCTGTTGCGGGTTGGCCACCGAAGCGTGCTCTGACGGCTTGCCAATCTTCAATCGCCCTCACCACCAGGACATTGAACAGCACCAGCCAGAAAGTGATCCCCCAGATGCCAGTCAGGTCGATGTACTGGTTGAGCCAGTAGAGATTGGCTTGCGTGAGCCCCAGCCCCATCCAGCCAATCGAGCCATCGCTCTGGTGATAGACCCAGTCCCAGCCGGTCCAGACCATCGGCAAGGACCATAAGGCCCAGCGCCAGCCGAGCGCCTGCCGGATGCAGTAGAACCCGACCCAGGGCACGGTCATCACCAGCGCCACGAAAAAAAAGGCCGCGATCCCGGCCCAAATATTCGACGTGAGCAACCACGCCAGTTCGATGCTCCACCCCAGGAGCGAGGTGAGATAGACGTTGCGCAGGAAGCGCGGAAAGGAGGTGACGGATTTCAAGGCGAGCAGCAAGGGCACCATCCACACCCAGCCGAACACTTCCAGATGGACGTGGGGGTAGAAGGGGAACGAGAGCCCCAACAACAGGCCGCTCGCAAGATACGGCCGGGAGCGGTGAGAAACCGCGCGAGCATCCAGCTTGTTCAGGTCTGCGGCCCTTTCTCCAAGCAATGGACTACCCTATCGTGAGATCAGTGCTTTTTATCGAAGCATTTTTCTCGGAAAAACGAGCGTTTTCTGTATCGGCAGAGAAGTTATGCCGCTGCCAGCAACCGTGAGGCGGCTTCCATTAAATGGTCTACGAAGCCTACTCCCTTTTTGATGAACCCTTGGGCGCCCGTGGTGAGAACCTGTCGCTCGGTGATTGAGCACCCTGCCGTGCAGAGGACAATCGGAGTCTCTCGATCAAACCCGCGGATGAACAGACACAGCTCCAGGCCGGTGCCGTCGGGTAAATTGTAGTCCAGCAAGTAGAGGTCGAAGCTCTCGCTGGTGGCCCGTCTTAACCCTTCAGCCAGACTGTAAGCCCCGACCACTTCATAATCTTTCAGCAAGAGGGCGATCATCTCGCAGGTGTCTTGATGGTCCTCGACACACAAGATGCGTTTTTTTCGGTTCTCTGCGTCCAAGACTGGACCACACCTTTCTAGTGGTGGTCCATTGGTAGGGGTGTCTAGTCGGTGCTCGTGAGAGAAGAGACTAAGCAGCAGCTAGGAAGTGAATCATCACTGCGCTCATCGTGCGCCTCGCCACCGGAAAATACAAGCGCTCCGTGGATTTTCCACATTAGAGCACAAGCGCCCAGCCATCGCTTAATGAACTCATTTCTGTTACCGTGTGAGCGGCCACTGAGGTAGCGGCCGTTCTTTAAATCACCACACGTCATCGGGACCGGATTACGGAGTTCTCTCCTTGTGCCGCCTGGTTGTGCAGTCAACTGCGACCACGGAAAGGAGACTCTCAATGCCGACATCCACCAAGTCCCGTCCTGCGATTGAAAACCGGCTGCTCGCCGCCCTCCCGCCCACAGCCTACCAGCGGCTGCTGCCCCACCTGGAACCTGTCACCTTGCCGCTCAAAAAAGTTCTTTATCGAGCAGGCGCCCCCATCCGGCAAGTCTATTTTCCGAGTGGCGCGATGATTTCTTTGGTCTCGGTGATGAGCGGCGGCCGCAGCGTGGAAATCGGGGTCGTGGGCCGCGAAGGAATGGTGAGCACCGTCCCCTTTATGGGAGGCGACACGTCCCCTTATGAAGCCATGGTCCAAATCTCAAACGGCGCCTTGAGCATGAAGGCCAGCATCCTCAAAGAGGAGTTTCACCGGGGCGGCCCGCTGCAAGACCTACTGCTGCGCTACGCTCAGGCCTTCTCGATCCAAGTCTCGCAGACTGCCGCCTGCAATCGCCTGCATTCGATGGAAGAGCGCCTGGCCCGCTGGCTCTTGATGACGCACGACCGCGCCCGGTTGGATCAACTGGAACTGACGCAAGAATTTCTCTCGATGATGCTCGGGGTGGAGCGCTCGGGCGTGACCCTCGCCGCCATCACGCTGCAGGACGCGGGGCTGATTCAATATAGCCGGGGAAAAATTACGATCCTTGACCGGAAAGGTCTAGAGCGGGCTGCCTGCGAGTGCTATGGGCGGGTCAAAAAGTTCTTCGACCAATTATTGAAGGCCTGACGCTTCTGCTCACCGCTCCCCGTACTGTACCCGCTTACTGTCCCCATATTTTGTGGTTTGATTTAGGCCGAAGAGCCGGATGAGACCGCAGAGCTCCCCCGAAGCGATGGCGGTCGCTGGCAGACGCTCGATTGCGCCACAGGCTGAGGAGCCAGAGGTGGAAGAGGAAGAGGCCCTGGTCGAAGAGGATGAAGCGTGAGGCTGAAGTCTTCGGCCTGGCTGACACAATGAGAGCCGCCGGGAAAGCAGCCCCGGCGGCTCTTTCTTTTTTGAGTTTGGCTCCTCCTGAGCTGCCTGGTCGTCGCCCATCGCTGCGGCCGGCCTCGGCTGCCTGGTTCACTGACCGAAGGCCTCAGCCGCCGCGGCGGTATCGGTGTACTCGCGGAGCCGGGTGATCTTGCCGTTGCCCAGGGTGGAGACATGCGCCCATCGGCTGCTGAACGTGCGGCCCGTGGACTTGACCCGCCAGGTGTATTCTCCGAGCACCACGACCTGATTACCTTGGGCAATGTATTCCTGCGGCTCGAAGCTCTGAGCTTCTAACAGCTCGCCCAATTGCGCGAAGAACTGCTTCACTTGGTCTCGGCCGCGACGGGTCCCCGAGGTCGGGACACTCGAGGGGCCAGGGATCTCCCAGACAATGTCCTCGGCATAGAGATTGAGGAGGGCTTCGAGGTCGCCTCGCTTGAAGGCCTCGTAAGACTGCCTCACCAGGTTGATGTTTTCTTGTTCGCTCATCATTCGCTCCTTGTCGGAAAGTTTCGGGTGACTGCTGTGATTGTGTAACAGCCGTGTTGTTGCGCCTCCTCACTGTATATCCTGATTCGTGGTGGCAGTGCAATGGGGTGCAGCCGAATGACCATAGTCACTGCCGGAGAAGACGACCTTAAATCAGCTTCCCAGTGGGATTGCCGACCCGGTCGCCCTTTCCCCTGATGGGCAGGCGATTGTCTTTCCCGCCGCCGACTCTTCCGGGAAGGTGCTCCTGTGGGTGCGCCCCTTGGGGCTCTTAAACGCGCAAGCCTTACCTGGCACCGAGGGGGCTTATTTGCCCTTCTGGTCGCCGGAGAGCCGCGCGCTGGGATTTTTTGCCGGAGGCAAGCTGAAAAAGATCGAGCTCTCGGGTGGGCCTCCCCTGACGCTCTGCGAGACGCCGCTCGGTTTGGGCGGCAGTTGGAATCGGGACGGGGTGATTGTCTTTGTGCCGAAATGGGGAGTCGTGCATCGGATCCCGGACACCGGCGGTGCGCCGACGCCCGTCACCACACTCGATCAATCCCGCCAAGAACAGTCTCACCTCTGGCCTTCCTTTTTACCTGATGGCCGTCACTTCCTGTACTGGGCGGCGCTGACGCGATCCGAGGGTGTGATGAGGGTGGGATCGCTGGAGACGAAAGAGTCAAAGTACCTGTTGGCATACTGTCACTATAGCCACGATATAATCGGTCATCGCCCTGCCAGGCCGGGCCGGGTATCCTGTCAGTAACGGGTTGATCTGCCCAGATTCGAAGAGGTGAAATTAAGGTAATCGCGTTGCGGGCTTTTGCCTCCGCCGGAAAAGAAGAGCGCCGGCGACCAGACCGACAAGCGTGCCGATCACCAAGCCACCGATGCCAGCCATCAAGAAGACGCGACGGGCGACCATCGTGAGGATCGGATTGTCGAAAGTATCAGCCGAGGAGTGGAAGCTGCGGATCATCCAGCCGTCGGTGTCTGGCGGGCCATCAGGGCTTTTGAAAACAGTGACCGTGAAGCGGCTGTTCAGGCCAAAGCTCTTGCCGTCATTCAAGACGTACTGGTCATGCATGTAGCCATATGAGAGTCCCACGTCGTTGTGGACGGTTCGGGATTCAACGACGGGGTCGGCCGAATAACTGACAACGCGATGGTCCGGGCCCTTGAGCATTCGATTGTAGTAATCACGTAAGGCGTCGCGCCCTTTCAGCACGCTGCCGTCGGGAAAAACGATCACGACGTCGGGGTGGAGGTAGCGCACCATCGCCTCGGTGTCGCCGCGGTTGTAGGCGTCTTTGATGGCGGCGCGCAAGTGATCCAGGCCCGCCGTGGAGTTGTCGGTGGCGGCTGGCGTGGCGGATTGTGCGGCCAAAACCCAGGCAGGTGTAAAGCCAAACGCCAGGCTGAGGAAGGCGACGAGGAAAATCGTTGTTTTTGCGATCATATGGGCTCCTTGAGTGTAGGTTCGCCGCGGGAGGCAACCACCAGCCAGCGAAGGTAATCGATCATTTGGCGATCGGCGTCAATCAAGTGATCGGGATTGTAGCGAGCATCATCGAGCAATTGCGTGTCGGGCCTGAGAAAAGCTCGAATGAAATGGCGTTTCGCCCGCACGTCGAGCCAGTCCATCAGCCCACAACCTGGGCGTCGCCGCCGAAAGATCGTCACCCGCACCAGCGACTGTGGCTGCGGACCAGACAAGATCGGTTGCATTTCAGTCATCCCGTAACTCGTGGTGCGGGGCGCGGCATCGTTCAATCTCTCCGAGTCATGGAAATGGGCCATCGCAAAGGCAAGTGTTCCGGACCAAACGGTGACATCCATCGTCACCCTCCGCCCTGCCAAGCGGCGTGTCAGACGATCGCGCCAGCTTTCGCCGCAGACCTCGAAGGTGGCCACGATTCGGCGAGCCGCAGGGTGAGGTGATTCAACCATCGGAGGCTCGACGAGCCAGCGGTCATGCGCTGCGGCAAAGTGTTGCAGGTCGAAGCCGTTGGTGCCGATCAGCCACCACGGACAACTCAGGACGAACTCGAAGGGTGGGGCAGCGGTCAGGTCGGCTGGTTCCGTCGCTGTGAAAAATGGAAGAGAATACGAAGCCGTGATCGAAGGAAAAACAAACACTCGCCCAGCACGCTCCGCAGTGCCATAGGTCCGCTGTTTGGCGTAGCGCGGAATCTCGGCCTGTGCGGGGACCAACTCACAATCGCCGGAAGGGCCGAATCGCCAGCCGTGAAAAGGGCAAACGATTTGGTCGCCGATCACAGAGCCATCCGCCAGGTCCGCGCCCAGGTGCCAGCAGCGAGCGTCCATGACGACAGGTTGACCGCTGGCCGAGCGATAACAAACGAGGCGCCGGCCGAAGAGGTCAACGCCTAGAGGCGTGCGACTCAGTTGATCCGATCTGGCCGCCACATACCAGCCGACGGGCCAGTCGGGAAAGGCCTCTGCCGGCGGAGCGACAGCGGAGGAATTTGTGGCGGTCGAAACACGAGTCATACGGCGCCTCTGTCGACGAGAGCCTCTGATCGAGTTGTGACACTTGGCGCGCTACGCCGCCAAGCCAGGTACTGCGCCAGCCATCCCAGGACGATGCCCGGCGGCAGATCCACCCAATAGTGCTGCTTGGTGGCGAGTGTGGCATAGCCGATCAGCGCGACCCACGGCGGCAAGAGGATGATCAGCCAGCGGCGCAATGAGCCCGAGGTGACCGCGACTGCGACGCAGGCGGAGTACGCCGCCAGCGCCAGGTGCAGTGAGGGGAAACTGTTCAGCGTCGTGTCATAGCGCACCAGCAGGCCATACATCGGATCGCTCGGCATCTCTGGCGGGCGAGGACCCGCCACGGGCCAGAGCAGAAAGCAGGTGAATCCCGCCACCATCAGGATGGCGAAGCCAATCGAGTAGCGCCGTAATTGGCCTGCGGTCTCACACAGCCAGGCGGCCGGGAGCAGCACATAGATCGACTGATAGACCCAGACCCACCCCGGCGAGAATGGAACGGACCGATCGATCATCGTCAAGCCCAGACGCATTGGCAGCCGGAGCGGATGATACTCAATCACAAAATAGCCGGTGCAAAAGACGATTGTCAGCACCGAGCCGAGCCAGAGTTTCGTCGGCCAATGAACCCGCAGTCGGCGGATCAGCTGAACGTTTGAACTAGACATTGGTTTGCACGGATTCGTCCTTCGGTAGCGCTAAAAATGTAATGCTCAGTAAAAACCGAGAGGCCGGTAATCAAATGTCGACTCACCGCAGAGGCGCAGAGCACGCAGAGTAAGCGCAGAGAGATAACTCTTCCTGCTCTATTGTTCTCCGCTCTCTTCTCTGCGTAGCCTCTGCGTGCTCTGCGCCTCTGCGGTGAAGGAAGCTCACGCAGCTAGACTTTTGAGTCCATTGAATCGCAGCATGACTTTTTGTGCGCTACCCGTCCTTCGCCTCCACTCGTCGCCCACCAACCCAACCGGTGAATGGCGCCAGTTCGCGTTTGCCCGGTGAGGCTTCGCCGGGGCCGATCCAAGATCCGGCCAGCAGAATTGAATAGCCGCCGACCAGCACATCGTCCCCGATCCGCACCGTCGCGACGCGAAGCACAAGCTGGCCCTCTTTGTTCGGCATGATGATGTGCGGGGCAATCTTCACCCCGACGCCGAAGACGACCCGGTCGCCAATCTCGAGCAAGGGCCGGTCGAGCAGGCGTAAACCTGGTGTCCAATAGACGAGCTTCCCGATTCTTGCGCCCCACAATCGAAGCCAGACGGCATACAGCCCTGGCACCAGCCGCAGGATCTCTTCGATCCAGGGCAGGCGGTTGAAAATCACCTGCCACTGTGAGGTGAGCCACCAAACCATGAACGGCGCGGAGCCGACCGCGATATCGGTCGATGGCAGCGGCCGGATGACCAGGATCATCCGTACCACCAGCGGCGGCACGATGAGCAACCACGCGGGGGCGAGACACCAGGTCCAGCGGGGCCAACGAGAGGTGGCCGGAAAGATCGCGAGAGTCACGATCAAGACCAGGTTCACAAACGGCACATACCCGGCGGCGACCAGAAACAACCGCTGGCCGAGCGACAATTTCAGCGCCGGACCACGGACTGTGGTGCTCGCTGATTGGCTCAGAGGAGTTTCTGTCGAGGACGAAGCCATGCGTTACCTCTGGTTGGCTCGCTTATCGGATGACCTTGCCGGCGAAACGGTTTTCCACATGTTCCGTCGCCTTCCGTGGTCCCGACCACATCCGCAAATAAACCCAGGGCAGAAAGCCGCGGTCAGCCTCAGTGGCTTGGCCGATCTTTGCTAAGTGGACCCAGGAAATCGTCGGGTGCTCGTGATGCACGCGGTGCCAGTTGTGATTGAGCCACAGTTTGTCGATCGGCCACCAGAGCCAAAGATTGCGGGCCCCCCGCGTGATATGGCGTTCGGTCCCGTAATGGTGGACATATTGCAGGCCCGACCACAGGGCGCCGAATGCGCCATAGAGCGCCAGATAGTGGACGAGAGGGATCTGCATGAGCCGGACAATCAGCGCGTGGAGTACGATGATGCCCAGTGCCTCAAGCCGGATCGCGCGCGCATATTTGGGATTCAAGGCATCCATGAAGGCCGCGCTCGGACGGTCGAAGGCAAACCATCGACGGTTGAGCACAAACGGGAGCAAGAGCACGACGCAGTTCCCGAGCACGATGATCAGGTAGAAGAGTCCCGTCAGGGTGCCGATCCATTGGATCCATTTCCAAATAGGCGATTCTCCTTCGAACCACAGGTCGAATGCCTCATCGTCGGAGCGATTGCGCAAGTGGTGACCGATGTGGCCTTGCCGCAATAAGTGGAACGGGGCCGGGAAAAACGACGCCGCGATGATGCCACCAACAAGATTGGCGCGGCGATTCGTGAAGAGCACGCCATGCTCGGCCTCATGAATAATGCTGTAGACCCCAACCATCAGGACCGCGAATCCACCGGCCAGAGCGGCAATCGCCCAAGGCGAGGAGAGAACGGAAGCGGCGCGGAAGCAAGAAAAGATGCCGACGAGTTGAAGTAACAGGATGGCTGCGTTCAGCCGATCGGGAATGCGCCGCGCCTCGGCCGGCAGGCGATGCCACACTGCTGCGTCCATCGTTTCGCGATCGTCCGCCTCGCACACAGTGGTGAGCGGTGTGATCTTCATCTGTCCCTCTGGGTGGCGGCCGCGCCGATGTCCACGGGCGTTTCGGCTCCCAACCGATGACCGAGCTTCTGCTTCAACTCGCGTTTTGAAATCAGGTTTGCCAGGGTATAAATGCTCAACCGCGAAAGACTGTGGCAGTTGGTGCTCCAATCGCAGGCGCGTTGGATGATGGAGGCCGCGCTATAAAACTGACGGCGTGCGACCAGACAACCTTCGGTCAATTCATCTGCGGTCATGAGTTTGGGATGATAAGTCGCTTGACCGTAGCGATAGTTCGGATCGAGCCACCAGCGATCGTAGATCAATCGGCCTTCGCTGCGCAAGCGCTGATAGAGTGGGGCGCCCGGCGTCGGCGTCAACGCGCTGAAGTTGACGAGAAAGAGTTTCGCGCCGATGGCGAATTCCACCGTCCGGGTGAAGACCTCGGTCGTATCGTGGTCGTAACCGAAGATGAAGGAGCCATAGATCATGATCCCGTGATCCTGAAACCGCCGGATGGCCGCAGCGTAATCGCCGTGGCGCAGGTTCCACTTCTTGTTCATCTGGGCCAAATTGATTTGATCGAGCGATTCGAAGCCGACCAGCGCCGCAATGCATCCGCTGCGCTCCATCAATTTCAGCAACCGCACATCCTCGGCGACATCGATGCTGACTTGGCAGCCCCATTTGATCTTCAGCGGGATCAGCGCGCGAAACAACTCCTCCGCCTTGGCCGGATCGACAAACAGATTGTCATCCACCAGCAGAATGAAGCGACGGTTGAGCGCTTCGATCTCCGCCACGACTTCAGCGACGGGGCGTTGCCGCAGGCTGCTGCCGTAAAAAGCGTGAATCGAACAGAAGTCACAAGCATATTTGCAGCCGCGTCCGTACTGCACCGGAGCCGCGGGTGTGTAGCGTTTGCCTTGGAAAATACTCCGCTCAAACTTCACGCCGGCAAGTGAAGGCAACTGGCGCTGCTGATAGATGCGTTGCAGCCGGTGGCCTTCGACATCGCGGACGACTCGTTCCCATAAACCTTCTGCATCGCCGGTCACGACCGCATCGGCAAATTGCGCAGCTTCATCCGGCAAAAAGCTGACGTGATAGCCGCCCATGACGACCGCAATGCCTCGGCGGCGAAAGCTGCTCGCGATCTGATACGCGCGCCGTGCCGTGTAGGTCTCGACCGTCAACGCGACCAGGTCTGTCTCGTGGTCTTCGGGAATCTCTTCCAAGCGCTCGTCGAAGAACTCCAGTTCGACATCTTTCGGCGTCAGCCCCGCCAGCAGCGCGAACACCAACGGCTCCATCGCGTCGTGCGCGCGGCGGCCGGTCATGCTCGGACGAATAAAGGTGATCTTCATCTCGACGGCCCCTTCACCCAGTGCCGTCCCTTTCGGCGAACAGGCGACGACGCAGACCGGCGAACTCCGGGAACATCTCAAATAACGCGCGGCCAATCGGCGTCGCCTCGGGAGAGTACATCATTTGTCGATAACCCAGATTGTCAACCAGGCCATAGACGGCTTGCATCAGCCGCGGCCGCATCGGTCGCAGCTCGGGGAATTCGGCCACCAGAAGATCGACCAACCTGACGTTGGCACGCCTCGGCTTGAGAAACAGGCCGACCACGAATGCCTCAAGCAGCCGCGCATTCAGTCGCCGCAGCCAGGCCGGCCGGCCCTGGTAAAATTGCTCGAGCAAATGCCAGTCGAGCTGCACGTGCCGGACTTCATCCTCGGCGTGAGCGCGATAGGTGGCCAAGAATTGCGGATCGACCGATGCGGGGTCCATCGCCGCATAGCGCTTGCTCATCATGAGCGACCGTTCCTCCATCAACAGCATGATCCAGAAGACCAGGGGCCACAGCCTGGGCCGCGATGTCATCTGACGCAGCAACACCAAGAACAGCTTCGGCAATCGCAGAATGTGGTAATCAGTCGTCTCATACCAAGGTCCTTCCGCCAACTGGTTCAGCCGGCGGAACACCTGAGTATGCTCTCGCTCTTCCTCAAGAAATTGGCGCAAGGAGGCAGAGAGTTCTGGCGGCATCCGACTTGAACGACGCAGCAATGCCGGCAACACGCGGCCACCGACTTCCTGCTCAAAAAAGCAGATCAGCTCATTCTGTATCAACCCGACGAGCTGGTTGTATCGCCGCTGTTGCGCGGCTGTGAGCTCAGTAAAAACAGGAGTGTGAGCGAGAGGCGCCAGGCTGGGACAGGTAAACAATCGGGTATGATCAACCGGGCGATCAAACCGTAGCCGCGCCATGGCCAGGCCATGCTCGTCGGCATGGCGGTTGATCCGCTCGACCGGCAAGCGGTATCGTTGCGCAATCTCCAGCGTGACAGGCTCCACGAGCGCCCCTTCTCAGATGCTGCCCTCAATGTCTCTGGCGCTGTCAATCATCGCCTCTTGCTAATGCGTTGTCGAATACTATTTGACATCCTCCCCGGATTGAAATCCGAGGATTCCTTCGCTCAGTAGCTAACGCTTCTGATGTCTCGAAGGCGTAACTTTCCGAGCGCCCGACTCGGTAGTTTGCAGCAGGTGTTGACCTGCCAACTTGAGATTGACTGCCCCGTTGATGTCCCGGTCGTGATGAGCCGCACAGTTCGGGCAATCCCATTCACGTACTGAAAGAGGCAATTTAACAAGCAGATGACCGCACGCACTACACAGTTTGGAGCTTGGAAAGAAGCGATCCAGTTCAAGGTACTCGCGGCCATACCACGCCGCCTTATACTCAAGCTGGCGGAACATCTCTCCCCAGGCAGCATTGGAGATGTCCCGCGCCAGACAGTGATTTTTGAGCATTCCGGCAACATTGAGTCCTTCAACGAAAATCGCTTGGTTCTCGCGGATGATCTTCGTCGTGAACTGATGCCAATAATCATGTCTCGCGTCAGCTACCTGTGCGTAGATTTGCGCTACTTGCTTGCGCGCTTTGTCTCGATTACTGCTGCCTTTCTGGGCGCGGCTCAATCTCCGCTGGCGCATTTTCAATCTGCGCTCGCGTTTCTTGATCCAGCGCGGATTCGGCAATCTCTGCCCGTCGGAGCAAACAGCCAAGTCTTTCAGACCAACATCAATGCCAATGGTAGTTGTTCCCTTCTTCAATGGCCTGACCGTGGTTTCCACCAGAATGCTAATGAAGTAACGGTCAGTGCGGTCTTTGCTCACCGTGACGCTCACGGCGTTCGCATCTTTTGGCAGTGGGCGCGACCAGCTAATCTCAAGTGGTTCGTTGTGCTTCGCCAATGTGATCTGCCCGTCTTTCATCGTGAAAGCGTTCAGCGCGTAACGAGCCGCATTGTGGCCGTGCTTGCGTTTGAAGTTCGGATACTCTGCTCGCTTTTCAAAGAAGTTAGTGAAGGCGGCATCTAAATTGCGAAGCGCCTGTTGTAGCACTACACTGCTGACTTCATTCAAAAACGCAGTTTCAGCTTGTTGCTTCACGTCGGTCAGCATTTTGGCTGTCGTGTGATAATTCAACGATTGTTTCTCCTGCTGCCAGGCTTCAGTGCGTTTCCGCAAGCCCCAATTATAGACCCATCGTGCGCATCCGAACGTGAGCTGAAGCTGTTGGCGTTGCGCCTCAGTTGGAAAGAATCTGTACTTGTAAGCTCGTTGAACTTTCACGGGCCTATTTGACATCAAATTCTCGTTTGTGTAAACATCGGGCGCTCTCATCCCCGGACCAGTATCCGAGGGTTTCCCGCGTCCGATCTATAAACTGGATGCTTCAAGTTGCAACAGTATTGCGGTCGCGTCAAAGGAATTCTCGAAGGAGGCAGAAGTGGTCTCAATCCATCGCGACACCAGACCTCTGCGGATCGCGTTGATTTCGCCCAAGGGTCCACTGTACCGCCATCGCGGCGGCATCTTCCGCAAGTCATTACGCTACCAGCCGCTGACCTTGACCACGCTGGCGGCGCTCATCCCGACAGAACTCGACGCCGAACTCACGCTGATCGACGAGGGCATTCAAGAGGTTCCCGAGCGACTTGAAGCTGACCTCGTCGGTTTGACCGTGATCACCGGCACCGCCCCGCGGGCGTACGAGTTATCGCAACGGTTCAGGTCGCAGGGGATCGCCACGGTGCTGGGCGGGCCGCACGTCACGCTCATTCCAGAGGACGCCCAACATCACGCTGATGCCATCGTCGTCGGTTACGCGGAAGACACCTGGCCACAGCTCTTGCGTGACTTTACCACTGGCCAAATGCAACCGAGATACGATCAAGCGGCGGATTTGAATCTTGCCCACCGCCCATTCCCGCGCCGCGACCTGTTGCCGCATCGCCGCTATCTAACCAACAACGTCTTCGAAGCCACGCGCGGCTGCGTTCACAACTGCGATTTCTGCGTGGTGCCTGCGGCCTGGGGACGCAAGCCTTACCAGAAGCCCGTGCCGGACGTGGTCGAGGACATCCGCCAGCACGGGGCGCGCAAGCTCATCTTCGTAGACCTGAACCTGATCGCCGACCGCGATTATGCGGTGCGGCTCTTCACAGCGCTAGCCCCGATGCGACTAGAGTGGTACGGCCTGGCAACCGTGTTACTGGCCGACGACGCCGAGCTGCTCGACCTGGCCGCGAGGAGCGGCTGCCGGGGATTGTTGATGGGGCTGGAATCTATCTCAGCGGAAAACCTGCGGGCGAGCCGCAAGGGGTTCAACTCGCCGGATCGCTTCGTGCGAGTGGTCGAGCGGCTCCACGCTCATGGCATCGCGTTGCAGGGGTGCTTCGTCTTTGGACTCGATGAGGACGACTCCGAGGTCTTCATCAAGACCGCCGAGTTCGCCGTGGCCGCGAAGATCGACTTGCCGCGTTTTGCGATCGTGACACCATTCCCCAACACGGGGTTGTACCAGCGCCTCGCAAGCGAAGGGCGGATTCTGACGCGTAACTGGGAGCTATACGACGGCCAACACGTGGTCTTCCAACCCAAGCGCCTGAACGTGCGCGAACTGGAAGAAGGGACCGAAGCGGCGTGGAAATATGCCTATAGTCTGCGGTCGATCCTGGCCCGCCTCCCGCACTCGCCGGCGCCCTGGGGCGTGCGCCTGGCGACCAACCTGGGCTATCGCTTCTACGCGAACCACCTGAGCCGTTTCTATAACTGCGACTGGATCATCGGGCGAGTGGACCGAGAAAACAGTACGGGGAGCGTGAGCGACCTGAGCCTCGGCAGTGGGCCCGGTCCGGGAGCCGCAGGTCGCTCACGCTCCCCGTACCGTACCAATGCTGTGTGTTCCGATTTAGGCGGCTCGCCCCTCATCAATCATCCCGCGACTGGCGATCCCCAATGAAACTCACGATCGTCCATCCCTGCATTGGCCGGCGTGCCGGCGATGCCAGTTACATCCGGACCTGGCAGATGGAGCCGCTGCCCGCCGCCGCCATCGCCGGCCTGACGCCGCGCGACGTTGAGGTGCGCTTCTACGACGACCGGATGGAGAAAATCCCCTTCGATGAGCCGGCTGATCTGGTCGCCATCAGTGTCGAAACTTACACCGCGAAGCGCGCCTACCAGATCGCCAGCGAATACCGGAAGCGCAAAACGCCCGTGGTCATGGGCGGCTTTCACGCGTCGCTGGTGCCGCAGGAAGTGGCGCAATACGCCGAGGCCGTGGTCATCGGCGAGGCCGAAAATCTCTGGCCGCGCGTGATCGACGATGCGCGACACGGACGCTTGGAGAAATTCTACCGGCAGGAAGACCGGCCATCGCTCGCGGGCATGAAGCCGGATCGCTCGATTTTCCGCGGCAAGCGATACTTGCCCATCGGACTGGTGGAAGCCGGCCGCGGCTGCCATTTCAAATGTGAATTCTGTGCGGTCCAGACTATCTTCAATGCCAGCCAGAGTCGCCGGCCAATCGACGACATCCTCCGCGAGATCGAGCAGGTGAAGCACGACAAGAAACTCTTCTTCTTCGTCGACGACAACATTACGTCGAATCTCGACCAGGCCAAAGAGTTCTTCCGGGCGTTGATCCCGCTCAAGATTCGCTGGGTCAGCCAGGCGAGCATCAATGCCGCCCACGATGAGGAATTCTTGGATTTACTCGTGCGCAGCGGCTGCATGGGTGTGCTGATCGGATTTGAGAGCCTCGACCCCGACAATCTCAAGGACATGAACAAGTCGTTCAATACCATGCGCGGCGGTTTTACCAAGGCGTTGGAAAACCTGCGCCGCTATCGCGTCCGTGTCTACGGCACCTTCATCTTTGGATACGACCGCGATACGCTCGACAGCTTTCCACAGACCGTCCGGTTCGCTCAAGCAAATTCCATGTATATCGCCGCGTTCAATCACCTGACGCCATTCCCCGGGACACCATTGTATCGGCGCCTGGAGGCGGCCGGGCGGCTGCTTTACGAGGCTTGGTGGCTGGACGAGCGCTACCGCTACAATCACATTCCCTTCACTCCCGCCGGGATGAGCCCCGTGGAGCTGCGACGTTGTTGTCTGGCAGCCCGACGAGAGTTTTATTCCTGGCGCAGCATCGTCCGCCGGGGATTCGATGCGGTGAACCGAGCCGACAGTTTTATGTGGAGGAATTTCTACCTCATCAATGCCATGCATCGCAGCGATGTGAGCATGCGCGACGGCTACCCTTTGGGAGATGAGTCATGGACGGGATCACTGCTGCCGGCCAATTGACAGCACCTCACCATTCGCATGCCGATGGCGCTGTTCGTTTCGAGATAGCCTCGGCCCAGCATGACGCGACACTGCGGCGACTGCTGCGCGAGAATCCGATGCCGGGGCGGATCAGTTTGTCCCTGGAACGGGAGCCGAGCTATTTCGCCGCGGCAGGGATCGAGGGGCCGGAGCATCAGACGATTGTCGCGCTCGAAGGCGAGCGCGTGATCTGCGCGGGCAGCATCTCAGCGCGGCAGCGATTCATCAACGGTGCGCCGATGCGGGTCGGATATTTGGGCGGCCTGCGCATGGACGCCTCCCGCCGCGGCCGGGCAGCGATCATTCGTCGCGGCTACGACTTCTTCCGCCACCTGCACGAGCAGGGCGGGCCACCGCTCTATTTGACCAGCATCGTCGCCGACAACCTGCCCGCCCGGCGGCTCCTCGAACGCGGCTTGAAAGGCATGCCGACCTATCGCTTCCTCGGCGAGTTTGTCACTTTGATTATTCGGCGACGGCATCGCGGGGAAACAGATAAATCGACGGGCTTGGCGCATCGCAGACTTCGCGAGAACGGGCTGCGCCTCAGATCCGGCTCGGACGCACGAACCGCGGAGATTGTAGAGCTATTGCAGCGTGATCATCAGCAGTACCAGTTCGCGCCGATTTGGTCGGCGGACGAACTACAGCCCCAAAATTTCCGAGTCGTTTATTCGCCCGACGGAACGCCTACGGCCTGCGCCGCCATCTGGGACCAGCGCGCGATCAAGCAGACCGTCGTGCGCGGCTATGCGCAGCACCTGCGGTGGGCTCGGCCGCTGATCAACCTCGGAGCCGCGGTGCTTCGCAGGCCTGGCCTGCCTCGCATCGGACAATCAATCTCGCACGCGTTCGTGTCGCATCTGGCCGCGAGTCCGCTCGAGCCACAGCTTGCTGAATGGCTGATTCTGCTGCTGCACGGCCCCGCCTCTGCCCGCCACATCGATTACCTCACGCTCGGCTTCGATGCGCGGGACCCGCGCTTGGCACACCTGCGCAAAGTATTCCGACCGCGCGAATACGCGAGCCGGCTCTACGCCGTCCACTGGGACGATGGCGCGGAGCTGGCTCACAGCCTTGATGGTCGCCTGCTCGCTCCGGAGGTCGCGCTGTTATGAGCCACGCCACCGAAACCGCCACCGCGACCAACGCCCGCCTTATCTCTCGATCTGAGCTAACCTCTGATGATCTGGCCGAGATGTACCGGCTGCTCTCCCAGCATTTCGAGGGAGTGACGAGCGAGCAATTTCATCACGACATCGCAGAGAAAAACTGGGTGGTGTTGATCGATCGGTTCGAGCGGCTCGTGGGCTTCTCCACCATCCTCGCTTACGAAACGTCCTTCGAGGGCGCCCCGCTCAGCGTCATTTACTCCGGCGACACCATCGTCGCGCCTGAAGCTTGGAACTCATCGACGTTGCCGCGGGCGTGGATCGAATCGGTCGTCAAGCTGCACCAACGCTACCCGCGCGGCCCCTACGTCTGGCTGCTGATCACCTCCGGCTTTCGCACCTACCGCTTCCTGCCAGTGTTCTGGCGAGAGTTTTATCCGCGGTACGATTCGCTAACGCCATCCTATGACCAGCGATTGATCGACCAATTGGCCGCCGAGCGCTTTGGCCGGCAATATGACGCGGCGACAGGAGTCATCCGGTTGGCTCATCCGCAACGGCTGCGCGGCACGCTGGCTGAGATTCCTACTGGCCGCATGGCAGATCCTCACGTCGCGTTCTTCGCCTCGCGAAATCCTGGCTACGCGCAGGGCGACGAGTTGGTGTGCCTGACGGAATTGGCCCCCAGCAATCTGACCGCGGCCGGCCGTCGGATGACGGCAGCCATACACGGATGGTGAAAGCGACTCTCGCCAACTCGGCGTGGTGGTTGGCCAGCGGTCCCTCCCGCGTGGCGTTCGCCTCCGCGCTCGATGACCCCAGCGGCGCGCAAGAAGAGATCCTGCGCCGGTTCATCGGCGACAATTCCGGGACTGCCTTTGGCCGAGAGCATGGCCTGGCCGACATCCGCACGCCGGAGCAGTTCGCCCGGCGCGTGCCCGTGCGCAACTACGACGAGCTGCGGCCGTGGATCGACCGCATTCGCCAGGGCGAGCAGCAAGTCTTGACCTCCGAGCCGGTCCGGCGGCTGGTGCCGACGAGCGGTTCGACCGCCGCCCGAAAGCTCATCCCGTACACCGCCTCCATGCATGGCCAGCTCAATCGAGCGGTCGGGCCGTGGATTTTCGACCTCTATCAGCGCCAGCCCCGCGCGCTGCTCGGCCCGTCGTATTGGTCGATCTCGCCCTTGTCTCAAAGCAAGTCCGAGGTAGCTGAAGACTCAGTGGTGCCCATCGGATTCGATGATGATGCCGCTTATCTCGGCCTGTGGCGCAAGCACGTCATAGACGCAGTCATGGCAGTGCCGGCCGAACTCAAGACCATCACTGCGATCGAGGATTGGCGATATGTCACGGTGTTGCTGCTGTTGCGTCGGCGCGAGCTGAGCCTGATTTCCGTCTGGCACCCATCATTCCTGACACTATTGCTGAACGCGATGCCGCAGTGTTGGGATCGACTGGTGACGGATGTGGCGGATGGAACGTGTGCCGTCACAAGTCACCTCCCGCCTGCCCTGGCCGAATCAGTCGAGGCCCGACCCGATGCTCGCCGCGCTGACGAGTTGCGCCAGGCCGGACCATCCGCCATCCACCGCTTATGGCCCAGGCTGACAGTGCTGAGCTGCTGGGCCGACGGGCACGCCGCTCCAGCGGCGGCTGAGCTGGCTCGGTTATTGCCGTCCGTGGCGGTTCAGCCCAAGGGCTTGCTCGCCACAGAGGGTGTCGTGTCTGTTCCCTTCGCCGGGCAGCATCCGCTGGCCGTCCGCTCCCATTTTTTGGAATTTGAAGACGACGGGGGTCGCATTTCACTGGCGTCAGACCTTGAAGTGGGGCGGGCGTATGCGGTGATTCTGACCACTGGTGGCGGCTTGTGTCGTTACCGCCTTAACGATCGGGTTGAGGTTGTCGGCAGGCTCGGCCGAACCCCCTCGATCCGCTTCGTCGGCAAAGCCGGCCTCGTCTCGGACCGCAGGGGAGAGAAGCTGACCGACGGTTTCGTGGCCGATGTGCTGGCGCGCTTGTTTGAAGGCTCGAACCCCAGACCGTCGTTCGCGATGTTGGCGCCGGACATTGACGCGGAGGGTTGTCGTTACACGCTCTATTTGAATGCAGACTTTCCGCCTGGACTCAGCGCGACACTTGACGCGCTGCTCTCGGCCAACCCGCAGTATGCCTATTGCCGCCGACTCGCCCAGTTACTTACTCCCCGCCTGTTTCGGCTCTCGGGTGATCCATACGCCGCATATTGCGGTCGCCTCCGACAAGCTGGCCAACGTCTGGGCGAGATCAAGCCGGTTGGCTTGAGCTGCCTGGACGATTGGTCGAGTTACCTGCCTGGAGCCTATGCCGATTCAAAAAACGGGCTTAGGAGCGGATAACGCGGTTGGCGTCATCCTTGGCCAGGTTATTTGGGCGAGGGAGGTGCGTAACGGAGCACATAATCGGTGAGGCGTTGGCACGGTTGCAAATCAACGATGACGTTGGCCGCCTCCGCCTCACGCCTCAAGCCGGCGCGGCCGTCGCTGTCCCAGGCCGCGGGGCGGACTCCGGCGGTCCCCTCCTCAGTCGCCGGACGGGCCAGCAGCCAATAACGGCCGGGCGCCAGATGGCTGAACGCGAACTTGGCGTCGCTGACGGCAGGGGTCTCGGCGTAGCGCAGCACATTCTCGGCCTGCTGTGCTTCGGTCGGCACCAGGTGCACGCGTAGCCTCGCGGGCAATCGTGTCCCCTCGCCTACCGCGATAACTTGCCCGTGCAGACTGGCCGCACCTTCTGCGACGATCATGGTCAAGCCTCTCAAGCGCTCCCCGGTTTTGAGCAGGAGACCGTCGCGCGCCGCATCCACGGGCTGCCTGGCAAGCGGAGTCACATCTAAAGTCAGTGCGCGAAGGTACCACTGCTCGCTGGGCAATCGCGGCTCCAACCGGTAACGCCCGGCTTCCAGGTCGCGTAAGGCAAACTCGCCGTGAGGAGTCGGCGTGCTGATGAGAAGCGAAGGTAATAGGGCTGATTGATTCTTGAGATTCTCCTTTTCAGCGCGCCGGGCGACAACGATTGTCTCTTCAAACAGGCCAGGGCGTTTGCTCTCACAACCGGCCTGGCCTGTGTTGGCTTCGAGGAGAAGGCGGCCGGAGATAGAGCTGAGCGGGGCCAGGCTGAGCACCACACCGCCTACATCCGCGCCCTTCACCGTCACGCGGCGAGGTGGTGAAGCGGCTCTCTCCCCTGGGCCGAAGCTCCCCGCCCTCAGTTCATACTCGCCGTCGGGCAGGCCGTAGATGGCGAATCCGCGCGTGGCGTTGTCTCTGGCAATGAAGGCGCTCCTCACAGCTTCACCGGTGACAGCTTGAGTGAGCGTCACGGAAATCTGGTTCAGCGCGGCATAGATCGCCGAGCCGCTGGAGACCGTGCCGCTGATCGTGTGGCCTGGCTCGCTGCGCAAGCTGATGTCGATGCTGCGGACCTCTTCACCGCTGTGGACGACGACTTCTCCCGCCGTCTCGCGGGTGGCCGAAGGGAAGTAAGTCGGCGGGTCACCCTCATAGGCAGAACCGACGGAAGAGACGGAGGCCGGGTTGAGGTTGGCGACTACCACGTAGGAGCCCGGCGTCAAGCCGTAGACGCGATAGATGCCGCGGTCATCGGTGAGCCGCGAGACTCCGCCGGGGGAGCGCAGAGGGCGGCCCTCAAGGTCGCGCACGCGACGGGCCATGACGGTGGCCGTGATCGCCGGCTCGCCGTTGGCGCTCGTCACCTTGCCCGTGATCACGCCGCCTTTGACCATCGTGATCGCCACCGAGTCGCCTGGCCGGTAATACCTCGACTCGCTACGCTCCGGCGCCAAACTGGGCTCGGCCACATAACCCCGGAGACTCGCCGTCACCGAGTAGACGCCGGGCGCCAGGTTGGAGACGAGAAAATTGCCATCCTTGTCAGTGTCGGTCGTCCGGCGATGAGCGACCAACGGATTACCGACGGCGTTCACATTGATGATAACTCTCGCCAGTGGTTGCCCCGCGTCACTGAGCACGCGGCCGGTGATCGAGCCTGCGCCGGTTGCGGAAGAGGCTCTTCCAGCGGCCGAGCGAGGCTGACAGAGCGGCACGATGACGACGAGGAGCAAGCCGCACTTGATCAGGTCTGGCACTGGCCGGCGAAATGAAGAGTGAGTCATCGCTCCTTCTCCTTCGGGCTTAAATCGCTGGTAAAGATTACCTCTGATTCAGTCCCATCCTTCACCGTGACGGTCTGCTTGAAGGTTGGCAAGTTTGGCAGCGGGGTGGATGGATTGAAGAGAAAGCGATTGATGGCCATCCGGATCGAGATGTCGTAATCTCCGGCCATCAGCCCGTCGATGAGAAAACGCCCTTGGGCGTCCGGCTGGCTGTAGGGAGCGAAGACTCGCTCTTGATTGCTGGTGCGAACGATGTCGAGCATCAGCCCCACACCGGTGGGCAGTGTCCCGCCAGTGATCTTGACCTGCCCGCGGATGGTGCCCGTGCCGTAAGCAAAGACCAGGCGCACGCCGATGACCTCGGTCGTCGGCGTCACTTCAATCCCGTCGCGTTGCTCGACGCCGTCACGCTCGACACGCAGGAGAGAAAAACCTTTCGGAGTGGGGAGACTCTGGCGGATCGTGGTTTTGCCAGGCGGGATCCCGGTGAAGCGAAAGGAGCCGTCAGGAAGGATCTCGGTCGAAGTGGAAGAGGGCAGGCTCCTCTCTGGTGAAGACGTATTGGCCCATAACCTGAGCTGCGCGAGGAAGGCCAAGATCGCCGGGTCGCTCGCCCCCTCAACTACAGCGTGGCCGGCAATCGTCGCGCCGCGGCGGAGCTTGACCTCGACGCCGGCCACATCACCATTGGTCACTTCGAATGGGACCGGGTCGCCATAGAATGCGCTTTCGCTTTCAGCGGTCACGAAGGCCACATACTTGCCCGGCAGGATACCTTCGAATCGAAATTCCCCATTGAAGTGAGCCGTCGAGCCGAGTGCGGTGGCCGCAAACGATCTGCCATCTTCTCTCAAAGTGGCATACCTCACTCTGATATTGGCAACCGGTTGACCGTTCTCCGCATGCCGGAGGCGCCCGGTGACCGTGTAGGCCGCGGCCCGCTCGCTCAATGTGATGTTCACGCCAGGCGCTTCGCCGCCAGCGGTCACTTCGACGACCGTGGCCTTCGCCTCTTCCGTCACTCCGGGATGGAAGGTGCGCGGATAATAGCTGCGCCCGTTGGGGATGCCCGTCGGGGAGGAGTTATTATCCTTGCCCACTCCCACGCTGACCAGATAGCGGCCCGCCGGGAGGCCGAAGAGACGGTAGATGCCGCGATCATCAGTCTCGTAGATCGAGGCCGACGGGGAATAGAGATAGACCGGGCGCTTCTGAACGTGCTCGCTGACGAGCGTTAAGTCCACGTGCTCGCCAATGACCGGATGCCCATCGGCGTCCACGACGCGCCCGGTGATGACTCCGCCGGGCACAAGCGCCAGCTCGATGCCTTCGACCGTTTCCCCTTCGGCGAGGATGACACTGACGCTGGAGGACCCGAAGCCGAATCCATTCTCCGAAACAAAGGCCGGCGCCAAAGCGGCCAAGCTATAGCGGCCTGCGGCCACCCCGGTGAGTCGGAAACGCCCGTCCTGACTAGTCGTCGCCTTGATCAGGGGTGAGCGTGGCGAATTGAAGTCAAGAATCCGTAACCCTACCACAACACCCGTCACGCCTTTCCCGTCACGGGTCACGCGCCCGCTGATCGGTCCGGTGATCCCTGTGATTGATGGTGGCGAGGCTTCGTCAGCGGCGGTTGGCTGGGTCTGCTTTGCCGGCGGTGAAGTGGGTTGCTGTGCGCTCACCATTGAGGCCGCGACGGAGATCGTCAAGATCGGGATGAGCGTTTGGAGTTCCGGCTTCAGGCGGGCTTTGGCCGTGGAGAAAAGCCCGGCTGAAGCCGGTACTCCAAACCCAACTCCAAACCCAGCTCCAAACAATGACGAGTTACTCTTCATCGCTCCTTCTCCTTCCCTTGATCGCTCAGATCGAAGACGAGCGTGACCGGCAGCTTGGCGCCATTGGCCACGGTGATGGTCTGCTTGGCGGTAGGCAGTTGCTGTCTGGGCGCTCCGCCAGAGTGATAGACGCTCATCGGCCCGATGACCAGTTCGTAATCGCCCGCCGCCAGGCCCTTGAACTCGAAGCGGCCGCGCGCATCGACCTCCGCATTCAGGCTGTAGCGATTGGGCGGCTCATCAGTGCGGCGGGCGAGGACGCGCAGATGGATGCCTTCGGGGAGCGCGCCTCCTTCGATCTTTACTTGTCCGAGAATCTCGGCGTTGCCGTAGGCGATGACGAGGCGCACCCCGATCACTTGCTCGCTGGGTGTGATCTCAATCCCGTCGCGCTGCTCGACGCCGTCGCGTTCGATGCGCAGGAGCGAGAATCCTTGCGGGACGCGGGAGCCGCCCCTGAGACCGAACCTCACTTTACCCGAACGCAGACCGCCGATGCGGAAACTGCCATCGGGGCCGATTTTGATCCACTGGTTGCTGGGGACGGCCATCTCTGTCGTCTGCACGAAGACGCCGAGTTCCAACTGTGAGAGTTTAGCGAGGACCGTTGGGTCGCTCGGGCCTTCGATCACCGCCGCGCCGCTGATGCTCGCGCCGCGACGCAGCTTGACCTCCAGGCCGCTGACATCAGCGTTGACTACTTCGAAGGTGACCGGGTCGCTGTAAGAGTTGCTGTCGCTCGCGGGCCGGACGTAGACGGAGTAGCGGCCGGGCGCCAGGTCGTTGAGCCGGAACTCGCCTTCAGCGAGCGTGAGCCAGGCGGGGCCGGAACTGTAGCTGCTCAATCTCCCGTTCTCATCCAACCGGCCGATCCCGTAAGGAATATTGGCCACAGGCTGGCCCGTCTCGGCATCGATGATGCGCCCGCTGGCAGCATAAGTCTGCAAGGGCTGGCTGAGCGTGATGTCAACGCCCGTGGCTTCGCCACCCGCGGTGACTTCGACGATCGTGGCCTTCTCCTCTTCGATCACGTTAGGGTGAAAGGTGCGCGGGTAAAAGCTATGGGCTCCCATCAGATCGCCCCGCTCCACCCCGGCGCTGACAAGGTAGCGGCCGGCGGGCAAGCTGTAGATGCGGTAGATGCCGCGATCATCGGTCTCGAGGCCGTAGGGGATGGAAGGGTAGAAGGGGCGCTTCTGGCCGCGCTCATCGACCAGCATCAAACTGACTAGCTCACTCACTGCGGGCCGCCCGTTCGCGTCGGTGATGCGCCCAGTGATGACGCCGCCACGCGTGAGCGCGAAGTCGATGCCCTCGACCGTCTCGCCTTCAGCGAGCATGACGGACTTGCCCGTCCGCCCCAACTCAGCCTGGGTCGAGATGACGAAGCCGGGTGCGAGCGGCAGCACGTTATAACGACCGGGCGGCACGCCCGTCAGCCGGAAGCGACCGTCCTCATCGGTGGTGGCTTTCATCGCCGGACTCTGTGAGGATGGTATCGTGGGATCAGACAACAGCAACGACACCACGACACCCGACGCCGGCTTCCCGCCGACCGTGATGCGGCCGGTGACCGCAGCCGGCTCTTTCGAGAGGGGCGAGAGAGACTGGGCCGGCGCGCTGGTGGTGATGGCGATCAACGCGGCAACGAGCAGAGAGGCGCGGGTGAGTGCGGACATCGGACCCTCCTTACTCCTGGCGCAGACATCCCTGCCTGCTTGGTTTCATCAGGCGCCGGTTTCCTGGTCAAGCATCACCCCCCGTAAGCCTGGCAGGCAAGGATACCGGCGCCCCAGGGATAGCACACTGGCTATTTGCCCGGCGACGACGTATAGCGCAGCCGGTAATCGACGAGGCGCTGGCAAGCCGACAACTCAACCGCGATGTTGGCCGCTTCAGCTTCGCGACGCAGCTTCGCCCGACCGTCGCTGTCCCACGCGGCCGGGCGCACTGCCGTCTCGGTCGCCTCGTCTTCCGCCGCGCGTGCCAGCAGCCAATAGCGGCCGGGCGCGAGGTTGCTGAACGTGAACTTCCCATCCTTACCCGCGAGAATCTCAGTATAGCGCAGCGGGTCATCGGCGCCCTCGCGCTCAACCGGGACCAGATGCACGCGCAGCCGACCGGGCAGACGTGCACCTTCTGCCGCGGCTACCACACGGCCACTGACGACCGCGGCCCCTTCGGCGAGGGTGACCGTCAGCCCCGCGACGCGCTCGCCGGATTTGAGCGTCAAGCCGTTGCGCGCCGCGTCCACCACCTGCCTGGCCCGGCCGGCGCCGGGTAAGGTGATCGCACGGACGTACCAGTTCTCGCTGGGCAGTTGCGCCGTTAAGCGGTAGTGGGCCGCCTCCAGATTGCGGAGCAGGAACTCGCCTTTCTCGCTCGGCGTGTTATCAAGAGCGGAAGCCGTGAAGCTGGGTTGATCCTCGCGAGCAACTTTCTCGTCACGGCGGGCGGTGATGACTGTCTCTTCAAGCGCCGCCCGGCGTTTGCTCTCACACCCATCTTTGCGGCCGGCTTCCGAGGGCGGTTCAAGGATCAGGCGTCCGGCAAGCGAGGCCAGCGGGGCGAGCGTCAGCTCGAGCCCGGTGACATCGGCGCCTTTCACCGTCACGCGGCGGGGCGAGGAGACGGCGCCCTCACTGGTCGAGAGTCCGCTCCGCCGGGCTCTGACTTCATACTCGCCGTCGGGCACTCCGTAGAATCCAAACCCGCGGGCGGGGTCATTGTTCTGAATGTAGCTCTGCCCGACAACTGCGCCGCCAGCGAGGTGCGTGAGCGCCACCGAGACGCCGCCGACGGCCGAGGCGGAATCGACGGCCCCGGCCACGGTGCCGCTCACCGCGTGACCCGGCTCGCCGCGATAGCGGATGTCGATGCTGCTCGCCTCTTCACCGCTGCGCACAGTCACTTCGGCGGCCGTGTCACGCGTGGCCGATGGATAGTAGGTCGGGGCATGACCTTCGTACGCCGAGGGGCGGCCGAAGAATTGACCGCTCCCGACCGCGGCCACGAGATAGGTCCCCGGCGTCAGGCCGTAGAGGCGATAGATGCCGCGGTCGTCCGTCTGCCGCTCGTTGCCGAACGAGGCGCGGGTGGGCTGGCCCTCGCTGTCGCGCACGCGGTAAGCGCGGACACTCGTGGCAACCACCGGCTCGCCGTTCGCGTTCGTTACCTTCCCGGTGATCACGCCGCCCTTGATCATCGTGATCGTCACCGATTCGCCGACCCGGTAGTAAGGCCGGTCTCCCCGCTCGATCGTCAGGAATGAGGATGAGACATAGCCGCGGACATCGGCCGACACGAAGTAGGCGCCAGCCACCAGATCAGCCACGCGGAAATTCCCGTTCTCATCAGTGTTGGTCGTGCGACGAGTGGTGCCCATTCCACCCGCGCCGCCTAAAGAGGTGACAAAGACCGCGACATTGGCCATCGGGTGTCCGTCGTCGCCGAGCACGCGGCCGCTGATCCCGCCAGCGCTTCGTGACGGCGGGCGGGATTCGTCAGCAGGTGACGGTTGACTCTGTGACGGAGTCGCCGGGGGCGCTTGCTGTGCTGCGGGAGAAGAGGTTGATTGCTGCGCCCCTGTGGACCAAGCCACCGTCAAGGCCAGCAAGAAGATGGCGGAGAAAGCGAGGCCGGTGAGCGCCTCTCTGACTCGCCCTCTGATGAGCGTGGTGTGGCAGATCATTGCTCTTTCTCCTTCTGACTCAGGTCGATGGTGAGTATGACCGGCGTCTCGCCCGCGCCCGCGACGGTGACAGTTTGCTTGACTGGGGGGAATGATGGCCGCGCTGGCGGACCTCCACCGGGTACAGGAGGTGGCGGGATGACATTGAGCATGATCTCGTAATCGCCCGCCGCCAACCCCTCGATGAAAAAGCGCCCGCGGTCATCAACCTGACCACCGCTCCGGCCTTGCGGCGTGGAATCCCCGACGCGGCGGGTGGAGATGAACAAGCGTGTGCCCTCAGGCAGTGTGCCGCCGACGACTTGCACTTGGCCCCTGACGACGGCTGTGCCGTAGGCGAAGACGAGGCGCACGCCCGTCACCCGCTCACCCGGGGCCACCTCGACCCCGTCGCGTTGCGCCACCCCATCTCGCTCGACGCGCAGGAGCGAGAATCCCTTCGGCCCGCGGAAAGTGGAGAGCGAGATCCGCGCCTTGCCGGGGCGCAGGCCGGTGATGCGGAAGCCGCCATCGGGACCGATTTGGCTTGATCCAATGCGGGGCGGACTCAAATCCTGCGATTCCGTATAGGCGCTGAGCTGAAGCTGCTGGATAGCACTGAGAGCGGCTGGATCGGTCGCGCCCTCAACCATGGCCAGCCCGCTGATGCTTCCACCGCGACGCAGCTTGACCTCTAAGCCGGTGATATCTTGATTGATCACATCGAAGGGCACCGCGTCGCTGTAGTATTCACTCTCACCTTCGGACGCGACAAAGACGGCATAGCTTCCGGGCAAGATCCCTTCGATGCGGAACTCGCCATTGGTATCAGTCCGTAGGCCAAAGCCGAAAGCCCCCATAGATTTTCCGTTGTTGCTGACCGAGCCATAGCCGAACGTGGCAAAGGCCGCGGGCTGGCCGGCCTCATCCACCATGCGCCCGCTGACATCATAGCCTTGCACCTGCCGGCCGAGCGTGATGTCAACGTTCGTCGCTTCGCTGCCCGCCTTCACTTCCACCACCGTCGCCAGCGACTCTTCGGCGACGCCGGGGTGGAAAGTCTGGGGGTAATAGTTGCGGCTGCCGCCCATCCTCACCATCCCACGCTCCTTGGCGACCCCGACGCTGACGAGGTAGCGGCTGGCCTGGAGCCCGTAGAGGCGATAGAAGCCGCGGTCGTCAGTCTCCGACATCGAAGGGCCGTTCATATAAGTGGAGACCGGGCGCTTCTGGCCGCGCTCATCAAGCAGATTCAACTCCACCCGCTCGCCGATGATCGGCCGCCCCTCGGCGTCCACGACGCGCCCGGCGATGACTCCGCCGCGCGTGAGCGCAAAGTCAACCCCCTCGACGGCCTCGCCCTCAGCCATCGTGATGCTCTTGCCGGGCTGCCCATACTGCCCATACTGATTGTTATTCGGGAGGACGAAGGCCGGTGCGATTGGGGTCACGGTGAATTGGCCGGCGGCCACGCCCGTCAGCCGGAAGCGGCCGTCTTCGTCGGTCGTGGCCTTCGGCGCGGGGGCGCCGGGGGATGGGCCCGCCATCCCCGGCTGCCCAGGCTGCAATGACACCACGACACCGGGGGCCGGCTTCCCGCCGATCGTGACTCGGCCGGTGATGGAGCCTGTGGGTTCTTTAGTCGGTGCTTGAGCCAGTGTGCTAGCCGTGACGGCTAGCGCCACAGCCACGAGAACGGCAGCGCGTGCGGGAGCGTGCATAGCGGGTCTCCTTGGGATGAAAAGTAAAGCCGTGAAAGGGAAGCGGTGTTACGGAATCAAGCCGGATATTTTGATAATGTCGGCCTCGAGCTTTTGTTCCCCAATGGTCAGGTGTCAGAAGCCCGACCGTGAGGGAGGGCGCAGCGAGCACGCCCTCCCTCACGGTCGGGCTTCTGACACCGTCGGTGATCATCGCCCGCTGGCCGCACATTGTACGACTCGCCACTGGCGCATGCAAGCGGCCGGCCTACTCGTCATGATGAATGAATGCCGGCGGCTGACCCGCTCCACCTCGCCCTCCCGGCCACCTGAACGGCCAGCCTTGAACCGATCAGATGGATCGAAGACGGCTGATAATTGAACGATTTGATTTGCTCACCTTGACCGAGAAATTTTCCACTGCTTGCCCTCCCCCAGGTATTTCAACCTGTTGCCGGCCGGCGGCGGTGGTATGGGGATTGCCCATCACCGACCGGATCGGAGCAAGTTAGGCAATGCGCACTCGTCAAACCAAAATGACTGGCCAAAATGACTACTGGTTCTAAATCAAAACACGCGACATGGGTACGGTACGGGGAGCGTGAGCGACCTGATGCCTACGAAGAGCACCTCTCACGCGGCTATCAGGTCGCTCACGCTCCCCGTACTGTATCGGCGTCTGTCCCAATCCCGCGTGGTTCGATTTAGGCGGAAGTTGGCCCCGGAGGCTGAAGAGAAGTAAGGAGAAGTTATGATCCGGCCGTTCCCCCGACTGACTCTGCGGTTCAAGTTGACCTTGGTCATCACCGCGCTGCACCTCGCCACCCCACTCACCGTCGTCGTCCAAGCGCAATCCAGGATTGAGGACAAGCTGGCGCCGAGCCTCCAAGGCCAGCGTGCGGCGGTGCCTCCTATGTCCCGCCTCCGCGTGATCATCAAGACCGAGAACGCCCCCACCAAGTCCGATGAGGCGGCCGTCCGGGCGGCGGGCGGCGTGGTGTTGGATAATCTCGCCAACGTGAATGCCTTAGTAGTGGATGTCCCCGGCGGCAAGCTCGGCGATCTGGCGGCGCGTCACGAGACGCAATGGATTTCTGAGGACGGGCCGGTTCGGGCCACAGGCAGCGTCGCAAAGAAGTCCTGGCCGGCGCCCTATAGCCACATCGAACTCACGACCGGGGCCAGCAACTTTATCAACCAGGGGCTCAATCAAGGGCTCAATCAGGGGGCCGACCGCTGGCCGCTCAGCCACGCTTACTCTCCGGCCATCGCCGTCTTTGATTCCGGCGTCTCGCCTCCGAACCCACTCGAACTCGGGGCGGTGAGGAACGGGCGCAGCCGCATCGTCGCGCGAGTTGATTTCACCGCGAGCGACCGGCGGTTCACGGACCTCTACGGGCACGGCACCCACGTGGCGGGGATTGCGGCCGGCTCAGGCGCCGCCTCGATCCTCAACTGGAACCTTCACCCTGAAGAGCCGACCTTCGGCGGGATCGCGCCGTGGGTGAATCTGGTCGACGTGCGAGTGCTCGATGAGCGCGGCGCCGGGAGCGTCGCGACGGTGCTCGCGGGGATTGATTGGGTGCTCGCCAACAAAGAGAAGTATCAAATCCGCGTCATCAACCTGAGCCTGGGCGGCGGGGTGACTCAATCATACAAGACTGACCCCTTATGCCAGGCGGTCGAGCGCGCGGTGCAGGCGGGCATCGTCGTCGTCTGCGCCGCGGGCAATTTCGGCAAGGATGATCACGGCACGCCGCTCTACGGCGGCATCGTCTCGCCCGCGAATGACCCGTACGTGATCACGGTCGGGGCGGTCAACACGATGCAGACTGATGTTCGCTCTGACGACGCGATGGCCAGCTACAGCTCGCACGGCCCGACGCTGGTCGATGGGTTGATCAAGCCGGACCTGGTGGCGCCCGGCAACAAGATTGTCTCCCTCCGGGCTAACACTCTGCCTGGGGGCGGGAATCTCCTCAGCTCAGAAAATGATCTGGCCTCGCCCGATTTGAGCCTGGGGCACCAGGGCAAAAATTACATGACGATGAGCGGCACCTCGATGGCGGCGCCAGTGGTGGCGGGCACGGTGGCGTTGATGATTCAGCATAACCCTTCGCTCACTCCCCGCATCGTCAAAGCCATTCTGCGTTTCACCGCCCAGCCCGTCGCCGGCTTATCCTCTCTGCCACTCTACCTCCAATTGGTCACCGAAGGGGCGGGGGAGCTGAACGCCGACGCGGCCATCCGCCTCGCGCGTGCGATCCGGAAAGATGCTGGGGCGGCGAAGACCGGTGAAGACCTGCTCGACGGCGGCGCGAAGTTGCGCGACCTCGCGCTCAGCTCGGAGATCGCAGGCGAGCCGGTCGCCTTCAATCAAGACCTGATCTACTCGGACGGGATTCTGCTCTCCGACGGCATCCTGCTCTCGGACGGGATCCTGTGGGCCGACGGGTATCTGCTCTCGAACGGAATTCTTTTTTCTGACGCCTTGGCCAAGCGCGGTGGTTATACCTTACCCGGCAATTTTGCCCTCGCCGGCGGCCTGCTCCTCTCGGACCAGTTCATCAGGCCTGATGGGATTCTCTTGTCCGACGGCATTCTGCTCTCCGACGGCATCTTGCTCTCGGACGGGATCCTCTTCTCCGACGGGTTCGTGCTCAGCGACGGAATTCTCTTCTCTGACGGGATCCTCTTCTCAGACGGCATCCTCTGGGCCGACGGATTCTCGAAGGAGGGCGCCTTCGCCCCGTACTCGACGCTGCTGAGCAGCGGCATCCTGCTCTCGGACGCTTTGGTCATGAGGCAAGCCGCCTTCCAGTATGAGGAGACTTGGCACGAGGCGATGCTGGACCCGGCCTCGATTACCGAAGCGAGCCAGATTCAGCAGACAGGTGGGAGCGACATTATGGTGACTGGACTGCGGCGCATCAGTGACGACGGCAGCCCTTACTATCCGCGGCGCGGTCATTGAAGGGGAAAGCTGTCCCACGACCTGTCAGGTTGTGGCGGCGTCTGAAAGGCGCTCTGACCGAAGTCACCACAACCTGACAGGTCGTGGGACAAGAGAGCGATGACCGATGACCACTATCACCCTCGGCCCGCCGTCCATTATCTCCCTAGCCACTCTTTTCTTTATAGATCGGACTAAGTGTGTTATAAAGACGCTTCGCTCACCGCGTCCCGTGGCCGAAGCGAGGTTGGCATGACCGGGTGCTCGCGGGTTGATCGAAATGATGGCCAGCGAGCGGTCATTCGATGCCGGCGAGGCGACGAGACGTAGATTAGATAGAGGTCTTAGAGATTGGCATCTCAAACTGAGCTAACCCCGAATTCTCGCCCCGCCTGAAAGGGGTTGGCAAGACACAGACTCACGGAACAATTGCCTAGCGGGGGCGTTGAATCCGCATGGCCCAAGCTTTTCGCTGCGGTGGCTCCCGGCCTCGGCGCGCGGAAGCACTTATCCAGGAGGCAAGCAGTTAATATGCGCAACCATCAACGAAGTCTTTTCCTCACCCTCACTCTCGGGCTGGCTTTCATCCTGACCAGCACCTTCGCCGGGGCCGGCGCCTTCCAACAGTCGGGCCAGCCGGAGCGGGCCCAGAAGCCGAAGCCCGCCGCCCAACCCACTGGCCAAGATAACGAGCCGGTCGCGGTCACCCCGCGCGAGAAGCCGCCGGAGAAGCCTGTCGCCCGCGAGCTTGAAGACGGGCAGTTCGGCACCTTCGGTTTCCCGGTCATCAACAACAAGGGTGATCTGGTCTTCCTCGCCCGTTTCCGCTTGAACTCGGCGCCGGAAGGGTTCGGTCAAGGTCTCTTCATCAAAACCGCCAAGGGCGAGTGGCGCGTGGTGCGTGACGGCGAGAAGGCAGTTAACTTGGCTGAGCCACTCATGGGCTTCCACAGCCCGGCCTTCAATGATAATGGTGACTTGGCCTTCATCGGGAATTTCGGCAACCGCGCCACCGTCCAGAGTGTGAGCGGCCAGGGCGGGGACCCCCAGTCGGTAAGGAATGCCGGCATCTTTATCAAGACTGCGGCCGGGCTCAAGAATGTCACTCAACTCGACCAAGATGTCCCGAACATGCCGTCGAAATTCTTCGGGTTCAGCAATCCGACGATGAACTCCAAGGGGCTGCTCGCCTTCATCGGCACGTACATCGACCCCGACGGGCGCGGCCTGTTCATGCTGGAGAACGGGAAGCTCACCCTCGTCGCCCGCAGCGGCCAGAAGATCGCGGCCGGCGACACGGCGGTCTTCTCCGAGCACTACTATCCTTCGACGCTCAACGAGCGCGGCGAGATCGCCTGGTTTTCGCGCATCAGCGGCGGCACCGGCATCTTCGTCAAGCGCGCCACCAGCATCGAAGCCGTCGCCATCCAGGGCAAACCTTCGCCGATCTCCGGCGCGAGTTACATCGGTTTCGGCCAGATTCCTCCGTCGATCAATGACAAGGGCGAGGTAGCCTTCGTCGGTTTCTACGACGGGCCGAATGCGGGGCGGGCGCTGCTCTTCAAAGGTGAAGGGCCGGTCAAGGTCGTCGCCAAGACCGGCGACACCGCCGGGGACTCCGGCCTGGCTTTCACGGGCTTCGCCAATCCGTCGCTCAACAACCGCGGGGAGATCGCCTTCATCGCCACTTACGGCGGGCGCACTCGCGGCGTCTTCCTCAAGACGGCGAAGGGCTTTGAGACGGTGGCGCTCTACGAGCAGAAAGTCCCCGGCGCAGCCAAGGAAGACCAATTCAATAACTTCCAGCAGCCTTCGCTCAACGACCGGGGGGAGGTCGTCTTTCTCGCCCAACTCAAGAATGCCAGCATCGGCCTCTTTTACTACAAGAGCGATACCGGCCTGAAGCCGCTGGCGCTGCGCGGGGATAAGGTGCCGGTGTTGAAGTAAGTAACCACGCAATAATTTTGCGGGAGATTTCATTTTCCATTGATCATTTGCGATTTGTCATTGGTCATTGATCGAGCGCCAGGTAAGGCAATGACCAATGACAAATGGAAAACGGAAAATGGAAAATGGAAAGCGACCAGGGACCAAAAACATTTGATTTTAGTGCTTGAAGTGCCTGATCCCAGTGAAGACCATGGCGATCTGTCGCTCGTTGGCGGCGGCGATCACCTCTTGGTCGCGGACTGAGCCGCCGGGTTGGATGACGGCGGTGATGCCGTGCCGGGCGGCCTCGTCAATGCCGTCGCGGAAAGGGAAGAAGGCGTCTGAGGCGAGCACGGTCCCGGCCAGCGGCAGTTGCGCCTTCAGCGCCCCGAGCTTGACCGAGTCCACGCGCGACATCTGGCCCGCACCCACGCCCACCAACTGATCCTCCCGCGCATAGACAATCGCGTTCGACTTGACGTGCTTGGCAATCGCCCAGGCGAAGCGGAGCGCGCGAAGCTCGGCGCCGGTCGGCTTGCGGTCGCTGACGATTTCAAACTTCTCCTCATCGATCAGCTCCGTGTCTTGATCCTGCGCCAACACTCCGCCGCCGATCCGGCGCAACTCGAGGTGCCCGCGCCGCTCCGGCTGGTCCTCCCCCATTCGCAAGACGCGCAAATTCTTCTTCGCCGCCAGCGCCCGCCGCGCCTCATCAGTGAAGTCGGGCGCGAGGATGACCTCGGCGAACATCTCGGCGATCTCTTGCGCTGCCGCTTCGTCTACGGTTTGGGAGAAAGCGATGATCCCGCCGAAGGCCGAGACCGGGTCCGTCGCTTTGGCCTTGGTGAAGGCTTCGTGCGCGCTCCGAGCGAGGCCGACGCCGCACGGGTTAGTGTGCTTGATGATGGCGCAGGTATGCAGGATGCCGAGCGGTTCGCCGCCGTCCTTGGCGCGTGATCCTTTGACCTGGGCGCGTTTCAATTCGGCCACGAGCGCCCACGCCGCGTCAGCATCGATCAGGTTGTTGTAGGACAGTTCCTTGCCTTGCAACTGCTCGGCCGTCGCGACCCCGTGCTCTTGCACGCCCCCTATTTGGTAGAGCGCGGCCCGCTGGTGCGGGTTCTCACCGTAGCGCAGGTTGGCGATCTTTTTCAGGTCTAGCTTGATCTCGCCCGGAAGCTCTTGATCATCCGGTTGGCGATCTGCCCCCTTCTCCGCCTGGCGCGAAGCGAGGAATTGCGCGATCGCTTGGTCATAAGCCGCCGTGTGGCGGAAGGCCGAGACGGCGAGCCGATAGCGAGTGGCGGGAGGCAGTGATCCTTGGTGCGTCTCGATCAGTGCGCTCACCATCGGATAGTCCGCGGGGTCCACCACGACGGCCACGTCCTGATGATTCTTGGCGGCCGAGCGGATCATCGCCGGCCCGCCGATGTCGATATTCTCGACGGCGTCGGCGAGCGTCACGTCGGGCCGTGCGACCGTCTCGCGGAATGGGTAGAGGTTGACGACCACCAGGTCAATCGGCTCCAGGCCATGCTCGCGCATCTGGGCCCGGTGTTTTTCATCGCCCCGAATGCCGAGGATGCCGCCGTGGACTTTGGGGTGGAGCGTCTTGACGCGCCCGTCCAGCATCTCCGGGAAACCCGTTAGCTCAGATACATCGCGCACCGCCACGCCCTCGTCACGCAGCAGTCGCGCTGTGCCGCCGGTGGAAATAATCTCGACCTGATGGCGAGCGAGCGCTCGTGCGAATTCAACCACGCCTTCTTTGTTCGAGACGCTGACGAGCGCCCGCGTGATTTTTTTCAATGATAAATCCTCCAATCTGCTCCTCCTGCTGATGAGAGAGAAGAGGTGAAAGAATGAGGGAGGCGCGGTCCATTATTCTCTCCATCGCCCCTTCACCCGCTCAGCCCTTCTCTGCCTTTGGTCACCGTCCGTGCTCTCAGCGATAGCCTTCTTTCCTAACTCCCATTCCGGCCTTCGCTGATAACACGCTCGACAGTAGAGATAAACTGATCAATCCGCTTTTCCAGCCGTCCCTGGCGCTCCTCGGCCTGGATCTGCATGTTGGCGAGGGCATCGATCCGCTGATCAGCCTGGGCCTGGCGCTCTTCGGCCCGCATCTGCATATTGGCGAGAGCATTGATTCGCTGGTCAATCTGGGCCAGGCGCTGGTCGGCTTGGGCCTGGCGCTCTTCGGCCTGCATCTGCATGTTGATGAGGGCATCGATCCGCTGATCAATCTGGGCCAGGCGCTGGTCGGCTTGGGCCTGGCGCTCTTCGGCCTGCATCTGCATGTTGATGAGGGCATCGATCCGCTGGTCAGTGTGGGCCTGCGCATCGCCGAGCGTGTCAAGCCGCTCATCAGTGTGCTTGGCCAATTCCACCAGCGTCGCGAAGGCTTCTTCGAGGCGGGTGCTGCGGTCGGTCAGCGTATCAAGCCGCTCGTCAGTGTGCTTGGCCAATTCCACCAGCGTCGCGAAGGCTTCTTCGAGGCGGGTGCTGCGGTCGGTCAGCGTATCAAGCCGCTCGTCAGTGTGCTTGGCCAA
>Ga0070707_100000464_pt1 | contig 40168 bp, 29 predicted proteins | sample KBSK5502metaG_FD_65468 | JGI IMG/M metagenome (GOLD analysis project Ga0070707, IMG submission 65468) | Corn, switchgrass and miscanthus rhizosphere microbial communities from Kellogg Biological Station, Michigan, USA - KBS K5-50-2 metaG | ecosystem: Host-associated > Plants > Roots >... | reverse complement strand
GGGCCGGCTCGATTAGAGTCAACAGGTTGGCAATTGCCGCATCTACTTCCGACTCATAAAAGTCCGCAATCTTGCCCAGCATGGCGTCTAGCGCGCCTGTCTGCTCGCCAATGCCGACCATCTGCGCAACCATGTGGGGGAATATCTCTGCGGCCCGCAAGGGCTCGACAAAACTCTTTCCCTGTTCCACGGCAGTGCGGATACTGATAATTGCCTCTTCGATTACGACGTTGCCGGCCGTGCGTGCAGTTATATCCAGCGATTGCAGGATTGGAACTCCTGAAGACAGCAGCGTCGAAAGCGTCCGTGAAAAGCGCGAGATCGCTATTTTGAGGAAGATGGACCCAAGAATCGGGACTTTCAAGAGAAGGGAATCTATGCGCTTACGACCTTTGGGAATCCGGTAGTAGAAGTGCAAGCCCACCGCTGATCCGATGAGCATTACCAAAACGCTGAGGCCACCCCATCCTGCCAGGAAGTTGCTGATTCCGACCACGATTCTAGTGGGCAGTGGAAGCGGCTCTCCTGGACCAAGCAGGCCCAGAAAGATCTGCTGAAACTGTGGGATTACCACGACCATGATTACTGCGACCGCGGCAATCGCCATAAGAATAACTGCGGCTGGATAGATCAAAGCTGAAATGACATCGCGTTTCAACTTCACGATTTTCTCGATGAATGTTGAGAGCCGTTGCAGGATCAGATCGAGAATACCTCCCGTTTCGCCGGCTTCGACCATGTTCGAGTAAAGCTGGTCAAAGACTTTTGGGTGCCTGCTCATTGCGGCCGACAGCGTAGAGCCTTCTTCGACATCCTGTCGCACCTGGGCCAGGACCGCCTGAAAATGTTTATTCTGTTGCTGCTGTGAAAGGATATCCAGGCACTGAACGAGCGGTAAGCCCGCGTCAATCATCACTGAGAATTGACGGGTGAAGATTGCCAGGTCTTTCGCCTTAACTTTCTTCCGGCCAGCGAGCTTGGGGATTCCAATCTCGCGGCCTTTTTCCTTAACTGACGTGAGGGTAACTTGCTCGCGGCGCAAAATCTGCCGCAGCGATTCGCGGTTGTCCGCTACGCGTTCTCCCATCACGCTCTCGTTCATCCGGTTGCGACCTTTAAAAACGTAGGTTGGCATTTCTCGGCACTCCGTTCTGTAGCTAAAAATCTGTTTGGTTTAAGAATTCGATTGTTCAAATTGGGCGCAGGGCTATTTCCGCAGGACACGCCCCGACTGGCCATAGGTCGTAGCCACTGGCGATCTCAAAGATGAGCCATTGCCGCTGTTGATACCTGCTCCGCGATCGATGAGGTCGCGAAGTTCATTCACATTTGAGGTTCGCTGCATCGCCGTCTCTCTCGAGATTTGGCGCTTGTGAAACAGAGTAGCCAGCGACTGGTTGAATGTTTGCATGCCGTGCAAGTCCTGGCCGGTTTGCATCATCGAGTAGATCTGGTGGACCTTGTCCTCACGAATGAGGTTCCTAATAGCTGAATTGGGTATCAGAACTTCCATGGCGAGCGCTCGGCCGTTACCGTCTGAACGCGGCAGCAAAGACTGGCAAAGAATGCCTTCAAGCGTCAGCGACAACTGGGCCCGTACCTGCGCCTGTTGCATCGACGGAAACACGTCGATGATGCGATTGATGGTGGACACTGCTGAGTTGGTGTGCAGCGTAGCGAAGGTCAAGTGACCGGTCTCAGCGATTCGTAAGGCTGACTCAATTGTTTCGAGGTCGCGCATTTCGCCAACCAATACCACATCCGGATCCTGACGCAGGGCCGTACGCAGCGCCTGGGCGAAACCCTTTGTATCAGCGTTCACTTCGCGTTGATTGACAATGCAGCTCTTGTGATTGTGAAGAAACTCGATGGGATCTTCGATCGTCAGGATATGCTCATGACGCTCTTTGTTTATCTTGTCGATTACCGCAGCCAGCGTCGTGGATTTGCCGGAGCCCGTGGGACCCGTAACCAGGACCAGACCGCGCGGCTTGGCGCAGAGGTCCTTCACCACCTGTGGTAGGCCCAGGTCATCGAAGGTCCTGATTTCGTATGGGATGGCTCGAAACACCGCGCCCACAGCGCCGCGTTGATTGAAAATGTTGGCGCGAAATCGTGACAAGCCTTTGACGCCAAAACTAAAGTCCAGTTCCAGATTTTCTTCGAAGCGGTGCTTCTGCGCGTCCGTTAAAACAGAATAGGCCAACTGTTTGGTTTCTGATGAAGTCAACGGGTGGTAACCATCGAGTGGGCGAATCTCGCCGTGAACTCTCACCAGGGGCCCAATCCCTGTCGTGATGTGCAGGTCTGAGCCACCGAGCTCTGAAAGCCGGTGAAGCAGTTCTGAAAGCGAAACTTGGGGTGGATTTTCCATGATCTCTTTCCTTGTCGTCTTAGGTTTGCTCGGAGCGTTTGATGAAAGGGCGTTACTGCTTGCCTCCTGCGGGGCGGAAGGCTGAAAGAAACTTCTCGGCATCAGCGGCCAACTTTTGGGTTGAGCCACCGCCGGCCTTGGTTGTGAGCGAGTAAACCCGGCCGTCGATCTCAGTGAAATAGAAGTTCCATACCTGTTCGGGCTTTCCGTCGCTGGTTGCGGGCGTTTGCGCGATCACTTCGAAGACGCGATGGCCCCCGATCTCGCGCTGACGGTCGTTGATAACCCAACCGCCGGCTCCAATCATCCGATCAATCACACTGCGCCTCAGATCGGTGACCGACACTCCGCCTAACACCTTTCTCTGTTCGAAAACAGGCGCCGGATTTGCACTAATGGGCGGCGCGACTGCGACCACTGCAAGCGCGGCTTGCGCCTCTGGCATTCCTTCGGTCGCCGCAATGCGGAAGCTGGATGCTCCTTTTGCGGTTGCACCCGGTGACCAGCCGTTGGGCAACGGCATCGCAAACGCGCCTTCTCGGTAGACGCCGTCCGGAAAAGCCAGCGCCCCGGGCATGGCTGCATGATTGTCGGCCGACTTTGTTTGCGTGGTAGGGGTTGGATTCTTTCGCGCCGTGGTGATAGCTGCTCTCCGCTTGGCGCGCAAAGCCTGACGGCGCCTCAGCATGGCCCGATGACGTCGCCACCACGCGCGCGAATGATGACGGAAGCGGTGTGAACGCGCCGCCACCTGAAACCTCAGGTTATGCGCGGTTGACGTGGCAAACGGCAGCATAACGACGATAGAAGCCAACAAAGCTAGCGAAATAACGATTCGACGCAACATAGTCTCCCCCTTTAAGCCACCGTTTCGCGAAGAACTTCCTCGATGGTGGTCACTCCACTTCGTATTTTGTGTAGGCCGGATTCGCGCAGAGTGATCATGCCGTCTTCAATCGATTTCTTTCTCAGCTCGAGCGAAGATGCACCAATCAGGATCAGCTCGCGAATCTCGTCCGTTACTTCCATGACTTCATAGAGTCCGATCCGGCCTTTGTAACCGGTATCATTGCAGCTGGGGCAACCCTTCCCTTTGAAGGTCTTCAGTTTAGTGGCCTCATCAGGCGAAAAGCCGATTTCGACCAATGCCTCGACGGGCGTGGGATTCTCTTTCTTGCAGTCCTTACAGATCCGTCGAATAAGTCTCTGCGCCTGAATGAGGTTAACGCTGGTGGCCACCAGGAACGGTTCAATTCCCATGTTCATTAGTCGTGAAATTGTCGAGGGAGCATCGTTGGTGTGGAGGGTGGAAAGCACCAGGTGACCCGTGAGTGCGGCCTTGATGGCGATCTCGGCAGTTTCAAAGTCGCGAATTTCGCCCACTAGAACGATGTTCGGATCCTGACGGAGGAAGGAACGCAAAGCCGCGGCGAAGTTCAGGCCGATCTGTTCTTTCATCTGCACCTGATTTACACCAGGCAGATTGAACTCGACCGGGTCTTCAGCGGTCATAATATTCGTGTCGACCGTATTCAGCGATTGCAGAGCAGAGTAGAGAGTGTTTGTCTTACCGCTGCCGGTCGGGCCGGTCACTAGCACCATCCCGTAGGGCTTGGAAATGTTCCGCTGAAACTTCACCAGAGAATCGGGCTCGAAACCGAGATTCGTCATGTCGAGCATGAGCTTCTCTTTATCGAGCAGGCGCAACACAACTTTTTCCCCGAAGAGAGTTGGCAGCGTCGAGACGCGAAAATCGAGTTCGCGCGAGCGCGATTCGACCTTAACCCTGATCTTGATTCGGCCATCCTGAGGCAGTCGCTTTTCCGAAATGTCCAATTTGGACATGATCTTGATGCGGGAAATGAGCGCGTCGCGCATCTTCAAAGGCGGGTGCATGACGTCGTAAAGGACACCGTCGATACGAAAGCGAATGCGCAGCTCTTTTTCGTATGGCTCGACGTGAATGTCGGAAGCGCCCCGGCGTAGTGCATCCACCAGGAGCACGTTGACCAGGCGTACGACGGGAGCGTCTTCGCTCATTCGGGTGAGACTGGAAAGATCGATCTCGTCGTTGTCCTCAAAAACCTCAACTTCACTGGCAAGGGTCTCGTGATCGAAATCCAGGGTATCGAGTGAAACCAGGTCGGCTTGTGAGAATCCGTTGCCGTTGGCGCCTTCTAGGGAGAGATCTGGAGCGACTGTAGCGAGTTCGATTTCGCGAGAGGTGCTGTAGTACTTCGCGATGGCGGTCTGCACGCTGGCTTCAGCCACGACCACCGGCTCAACATTGAGCCCAGTCATGAACTTTATGTCGTCCATGGCGAAGACGTTGGTTGGATCCACCATGGCGAGTGTGAGGGTCGCGCCGACGCGTGAAAGCGGCAGGACAGAGTATTTCTGAGCCACCTCTTGCGGGATAAGACGCAGGACGGAATCATCGATGTCAAAGAGTTCGAGATTTACTGAGGGAATACCGTACTGGCGGGAAAGTACCGCGGTGATCGTGTCGTCAGAAACTAGTCCGAGTTTGACCAGGTTGTAGCCCAACCGGCCGCCGTGCTCTCGCTGATAGTCGAGGGCCTGGCGGAGATGTTGCGGGCTAATGAGGTTCTCGCGTACGAGAATTTCGCCGAGTTTGGCAGACATTGGGGTTTTAGTTTTCAGGAGTTTTCCATTCCAAAAAGAGAAATTTAGAACCGGTGGGGCGAGTTGGAAATTTGGGTCCGGACTCGCGAAGTACAGGGCAAGCGACGGCGTACAACACCGTTGCAAGGCCAATTCTAGCGTTCAACGGAGCCTCTGTCAATAAAGATTTAGGCAATATTTTCAATAAGAAGGTGAGGCTCCTGAATTCCAACTGGACAAATGTTTACTTCTGTTCGATAATTTTCGGCTATATTCGCCCGCGGTTGAAAAGAAACAGACGAGACGAGGAGGAAGCAGGATGCCTATTACAGCTCGACAACAAAAGGTTCTGGACTATATCTCCCATTATTTCGACGTGCATAAAGAGGCGCCAACCATGGTTGAGATAGGCAGAGAATTCGGCTTGAGATCGTCGGCCAGCGTGCATCACGTAATCTCGAGACTGGAGAAGGAAGGATTGATTCGTCGCATTCCCAACGTTAGCCGGGGTATTGAGTTGGTGAAGGATCAAACGGCTGCAGAAGAAAATTATGAAGTTCCTTTGTTGGGAATAGTAGCCGCGGGTGAACCCATCGAGGCGATTTTGAATTATGACACTGTCTGTATTCCCCGTGACATGATGAAACAGGGGCGAATGTTTGCGCTACGCGTGCGTGGCGATTCAATGATTGACGACCAGATCCGGGAAGACGATTTCATCATTCTCCATGCCCGGCAGACTGCCGAGAATGGGCAGACGGTCGTAGCATTGATTGATGGAAACGATGCAACCGTAAAGCGATTTTATGCCGGCCGAAACCACGTGCGTCTGGAGCCCGCCAATCCGAATTACCAACCGATCATTGTCAGGCCTCCTGATCGGTTACAAATCCAGGGTGTGGTAGTAGGAGTTATTCGCAAGTACAAGCATTAAGTTTCAGTATTTGGAATTTGAGATCTGAGATCTGAGATCTGAGATTTGAAATTGGGATTAAGCTTTCTCTTTCAGGAAAAAAGTCTTCAACCGGAATCCTGGAGCTTGTTCTTGCTCATGGAATTTCATTGTCCGACGTATCAATGTTCATAAGCAACGATGACCGCAGCATTTGCAAAACAAGAGATCGAATCAGCCTTGGCCAATCGCTTTGGCCCGGCCTTCCAGCGGCGTGAGAAACGGCCCGCGGAAGTCTTGTCTACAGGTGTAGTTGAAATTGATGCTTTTTTACACGGCATCCCGCGAGGCGCGATTACAGAGATCGTGGGAACTGTCTCATCAGGACGAACCAGCTTGTTACTGTCTGTGCTGTCTGCGGCGACCACAAAGGAAGAAACCTGCGCCTTGGTTGATGCTAGCGACACTTTCGATGTGAGTTCCGCAAAAATCGCTCGAGTGGATCTTGACCGCGTATTGTGGGTTCGTTGTAACAACCGGCTTGAGAGCGCTTTTAAAGCCACCGATCTTTTATTACAAAGCGGTGGTTTTGGTTTGGTGGTACTGAACCTGACTGACGTAGCCGCAAAACACGCGCGACGAATCGTATCATCCTGGTGGTTCAGATTTCGCCGCGCGATTGAAAACACTCCCACGGCTTTACTGGTAGTTACGCCGGTGGCCTGTGTTCGTTCTTGCGCCGGGATGGTTTTGGAAGTCAATAACGAAGCCGCCGTCTGGCTGACTACCACGGTATCAACTTTAAATAGCAGTGACGCGCGGTTAATAGACCGAAAGGCTGAAACGAAATGTGCTAATCATCTTTCGCTGGTCACAGAGCCAACTCAACAACCCGGGCCACACGGTCTTCTCCCAACTCATTCACGTCTGTTGAGGGGGATCCGTGTTCAAGTAAATCAAGAGCGGCCTGCTTCCTGGACTGGTGGGCCGGTCAAATTCAGCACGCACAGCTCCATTTGAGCGGCCATCTTTATTAGCGGGCGCCTTCAAAAGCCCTGAATTAATCAATTTTGCGTTGCAGGGTGAAAGACAATGTTTGCCTGCATCTATGGACAAACTTTCCCCAAAAGCGGAAGCGACGCCGGTGAGATGTTAATTGATCTGGCTTTTACCTTCTCTCCTTTGGTAGAGCAAACCGCGACGGACACAGTTGTGCTGGAGGTCAGCGGTCAGGAACTGTTGTTTGGTTTGTCGTTGAGATCTACCCAGGGCGTGAATGACAAACCTGAGATCGAGTGCGCGCGAACCCTGGCTAATGAAATCGCGCGGCGCGCGACTCAGTTGAGTTGTAAAGTCAATGTTTCGGTCGCCGCGAATCCGGATGTCGCTGTCCATGCTGCCCGATCGTTCGATGGAGTTACCGTAATCCCTCCCGGGACAGAACTCACCGCTCTCGGGAGCCTGCCGCTAAAGATGCTTGATTGTTCACTCGCGGGAATTGAGAAAGATAAGGCTGAAGAAATCCGTGAGACGCTCGGGTTGTGGGGTGTTCGCACCTTCAGCGATTTGGCCGGATTGCCAATGGCCGGCCTTGCCCAGAGGCTGGGACAGGAAGGCATCCGGCTGCAAAAACTGGCCCAGGGCAAAGACGATCGCCATCTGGCTTTGCTTCAACCGCCGATCGGTTTTGAACAATCACTCGAGTTGGAGCATCCGGTCACCGAACTTGAACCACTCTCTTTTATCTTCTCCCGGTTGCTTAATCAGCTTTGCGCGAATTTGAACGAGCATGCGCTGGCGACAAACGAATTGAACTTGCGCTTAAAGCTGGAAGACAGAACTGATTATGAACGCACGGTAACCTTGCCAGTGCCGATGCGTAATTCGAAGACATTTTTGCGCTTGCTTTTATTTGATATCGAATCGAAGCCACCCGAGGCGGCCATTATCGCGGTAACGATCAGAGCGGAACCTGTGAAGCCAAGGGAATTGCAGACGGGGCTTTTTATTCCCCTGGCTCCCGAGCCGGAAAAACTTGAACTGACTTTGGCGCGATTGGCAAAGCTGGTGGGAGCAGACAATGTGGGCTCAGCCGAGCTTTTGGATACTCATCGACCGGATGCTTTTCGCATGAAAAGTTTTGGCCGTACCGGTGTTCGCAAACAATCGAAGTCGAATCCGCAATCCGCAATGCAAAATCCGCCATGTGTTATGGGATTCAGAGTTTTCCGCCCCCCATGGCCCGCCCAAGTTCAGGTCATGCAGGGACGACCGGCGCGAATTAATGCTCGTAACGTGAATTCTTCTTACCTGATATGCGGCCAGGTGATCTGTGCCGCTGGTCCCTGGCGAACTTCGGGCGATTGGTGGCGCGCAGATGTTTGGGCCAGAGATGAATGGGACGTGGCCGTGAGCAATTCCAGCTCGTCCCAAAACGATGCCCTATGCCGCATCTATCGCGATTTGAAAAGTGAAGAGTGGTTTGTCGAAGGAGTGTATGACTGAAAGCAGTGGGCAGTGAGCAGTGGGCAGTGAGCAGTGGGCAGTGAGCGGTAGGCAGAAAGCAGAAAGCAGAAAGCAGTAAGAAGGCAATGCAAGCTAAAATCGGAAATGGATCGCAACAGAGAAAGCAACAGCAACTGCTCACTACTCACCGCTTACTACCAACTAAGTACGTAGAACTTCACGCGAGGTCAGCCTTTAGTTTTTTGCAAGGCGCCTCGACGCCGGAAGAATTAATTGCGAGGTGCGCCGAATTAGAAATGCCGAGCATGGCTCTGCTGGATCAAGACGGCGTGTACGGCGCGGCAAGATTTCATTTGGCGGCACAGAAACTTGGCGTCAAAGCGCATATTGGAGCGGAGATAGCAGTCCGAGGTCCAAAGTCCGAAGTCCAAAGTCCAACCGGCAATAGAAAGACATTGAACCTTGGAGACTCACCGAAGAAAGTCTTCTCTGTACCTGTTCTGGTCCGCAATCGTACTGGCTATCAGAACCTCTGCCGCCTGGTCACCTTGATGAAGCTGCGCGTGCCGAAGCATGCCAAGCCTGGTGAGTGCGCGGTGACAACGGATGAATTGGCTGAGTACGCGTCAGGGCTGATTTGTTTGACGGGGGGAAGTGACGGGCCGCTCAGATTTGATCACCACGGAGACACAAAGAACACGGAGAAGACTGCCGAGTGGCTGATTGATGTCTTTGGGAAAGGAAACGTTTATGCCGAGTTACAGCGCCACTTCAATCGTGAAGAAGAAGCGCGCAATCAGGCAGTGATCGAAGTTGCCCGCAGATTGAAACTGCCGCTATTGGCCACGAATGGAGTTTCTTATGCTGCTGCCGGGCAACGCCAGATAGCGGATGTCTTCACTTGTATACGCAATCACGTGCGTTTGGAAACTGCCGGGCGATTGCTGGCCGTGAATTCAGAACGTTTCGTGAAGTCTCCGCTAGAGATGGCCCGGCTCTTTGCTGATTTGCCCGAGGCCATTACTAATACCACAGAGCTTTCATCAAGACTGGAATTCACTCTCAAAGATCTTGGTTATGAGTTTCCCAAGTACCCCGTGCCGCCAGGCGAAACAATGACTTCGTTTTTGCGCCGGCGAACTTACGAAGGCGCGCGATGGCGTTATCCGAGGGACAATGGCTCGCCCACTTTCGCGCAGGCAGAAAAACAGATCGAGCATGAACTGAAGCTGATCGAGAAACTAAAACTTGAAGGCTATTTTCTGATCGTCTGGGACATCATTCAGTTCTGCAAACGCAATAACATCCTGGTACAAGGTCGCGGCTCAGCGGCGAACAGCGCCGTTTGTTACTCGCTGGAGATCACGGCTGTCGATCCAATCGGGATGGAACTTTTGTTCGAACGTTTTCTTTCCGAAGAGCGTGGTGAGTGGCCGGACATCGATCTGGATTTGCCCAGCGGCGATCAACGCGAGCGGACCATTCAATACGTGTATGAACGCTATGGTAAGCGTGGCGCAGCGATGACCGCGAACGTGATCACTTATCGCGGGCGATCCGCCGCGCGCGAAGTCGGCAAAGTGCTGGGGTTTGATGAAGAGACACTGGGGCGTCTATCGAGTCTGGTGCATACCTGGGAATGGAAAGATCCGAAGGACACTACCGCACGACAGTTTAAAGATGCCGGCCTTGATCTGCGCGACCGGCGCATTCGCAAATTTTTCCAGCTTTACACGGCCGTGAAGGACTTGCCGCGTCACCTGGGACAGCATTCAGGCGGCATGGTGATTTGTCAGGGCCAGCTCGATTCCGTGGTTCCGCTGGAGCCGGCGGCCATGCCGGGCCGTGTTGTAGTGCAATGGGATAAGGAAGACTGCGCTGATCTTGGGATTATCAAAGTTGATCTTCTCGGCCTGGGGATGATGGCGGTGCTGGAAGAATCAATTCAAATAATTCGCGACGACTATGGCGAAGAAGTTGATCTGGCGCATCTGCCGCCTGATGACCCCACAGTTTACGAAGCCCTGCAGCATGCGGACACAATCGGAATGTTTCAGATCGAAAGCCGCGCGCAGATGTCGTGTCTGCCACGACTCAGGCCGCAAAAGTTTTATGACATCGTCGTGCAAGTCGCAATCATTCGACCCGGACCGATTGTCGGTAACATGGTGAATCCTTATTTGAATCGACGTCTGGGGCGCGCGCCGGTTACTTATGCCCATCCTGATCTGGAACCGGTGCTGAAACGTACGCTTGGCGTTCCGTTGTTCCAGGAACAACTGTTGAAAGTGGCCATGATCTGCGCTGGTTTTAGCGGCGGCGAAGCAGAAGAGTTGCGGCGGGCGATGGGATTCAAACGATCGGAACAACGCATGCGCGACATTGAAGTAAAACTGCGACGTGGTATGACGGCAAAGGGCATTACGGGTAAAACGCAGGATGAAATCGTCCAGTCCATTGCCTCGTTTGCTCTCTATGGCTTTCCTGAATCTCACGCGGCCAGCTTTGCGTTGATTGCTTATGCCAGCGCTTATCTAAAATGTCATTACCTGGCTGCGTTTACCGCAGCGACTCTCAACAATCAGCCGATGGGTTTCTATCAGCCGTTCACCATCATCAAGGACGCGCAACGACACGGATTGAAGGTGAAGCCGGTGGACGTGATGCGTTCCAATTGGGAATGCACGATGGAATCAGGTTCAAAGTCCAACGTCAAAGGTTCAAAGTCAGATCGGATAGAGCAGACATTAGACATTGGACCCTGGGCTTTGGACAAGGATCTCCGTCTCGGTCTGCGATGTGTCAAAGGTTTGCGTGAAGAGTCAGGCCGCGCGATTGTACGCGAGCGAATAAAGCAGCCGTTTGCCGGCATTGATGACTTACACCATCGCGTTCCCGAGTTGCGAAAAGATGAGTTGCGAAAATTGGCGGCGATAGGAGCATTGAATTTCATTCAAATACCCGGCCCAAAGCCAAAAGTCCAAAGTCCAAAGTCAGTCCGCGCTGAACAGACATTGGACATGGGACATGGGGCTTTGGACAAGAGAGCTAATCGCCGCGACGCGTTGTGGCAGGTCGAGCGTGTGGCGCGCGACGCCGGGCCGTTGTATGAAAAACTTGCCGAAGATGGTGGCTCGCCCCTGACGCCGATGACTCTTAACGAGCGTTTGAATGCTGATTTGCGCGGCACGGGGCTAACGATTGGCCGTCATCCAATGGCGCACCAGCGCGCCTGGCTGGACACTTTGAAAGTCGCTCGCGCCGCTGAATTAAAGGACCTGCGCAATGGAATGTGGGTGCGCGTGGCTGGTTGGGTGATTGTGCGCCAACGGCCCGGCACGGCAAAGGGTTTCGTGTTTTTAAGTTTGGAAGATGAAACCGGTATTGCGAATGTGATCGTCACGCCACAGATCTTCGAACAGAACCGCTTAGCTCTCGTCAACTATCCGTTTCTGCTAATCGAGGGTGCATTGCAGCATCAGGACAACGTGGTTTCCGTAAAAGCCAGGCGCGTTGAGCCACTTAACATCGCCATTACCGACGCCGGTTCGCATGATTTTCATTAGAGCGCCAAACACCAGGCAAAAAAAATAAGGCGGGCCGTAGCCCGCCTCTAATCGTGCAATGTGAAAGCCTGTTTATGGCCGCTTGCGGGGCGGTCTGGTTGACGGCTTTTCGGCCTGGACGTTTTGCTGGTTCTTCAATTCGGCAAGCACAGCCTTGGCGTCGGCCTTGAACTTATGCGTATCGGGGGCCTTTTCAACAAACTGGCCCAGGTAATTCGCTGCCTGCTGATACATAGCCTTAGCTTCGTCCTTTTTACCTTCCTGCTCTTTAGCAGCTCCATAGTTGAAAAGGATCAGGCCCATGTTTGCCAACGCGTCCGGGTCGTCGGGTTTTTCGGCCAGGATCTTTTCATACTCCGCTTTTGCCTTGTCATAGGCATTCACGTCGAACAACATCTGCGCCAGGTCGAGCTGGGCCTTAGTTTTCTTTGCAGGATCTGTTTCAACAGCCAGGTAATCCTGAAAGGCTGCGGCGCCGGCGTCGGCTTGCGTGGGATCCGTTTTGGTTACGAACAGGCGCATCGCTTCGGCCCTGACAACCAGCGCCGCATATTTATTTGACGCCTGTCTTCTTTGTTCGACCGGATCCGCCGCGGGCGTCTCTTTTTTCAGCAAATCAAAAGCCTTGTTCGCAGCCTCGGCAGAGCCCTTGAAATCGGCTTTGGCAGATTCAATGCCCGCTGCCTTAGCGGCATCGTCTTTTGAAACCACCGCGATGTTGAATCTGTCGACTCCACGGGCCTTCAGAGCCGCGGCCTTGTTAGTTAATAGTGCGGGTTGTTCCGGGTCAGCGGCCAGGCCGGTATCGTACTGTTGCAGGGCCTCACCGTACAGTTTGATGGCCTCTTCCTTTTTGTCTGCTTTGTCAGCCTCATTGCCGGCCATCAGGGCAGTATTGCCCGCCTTGAACGTTTCGCCGACTATCTTGTTCGATTCTTCGGCCTTTTTGTTACTCGCTAAGATTTCCGCGTTTTTCTTCTCGAGTTCTTCGCGCTTGGCCTTGTCAGCCGCGCTCTCTCCGCTGCTTGAACCCACTGAGCCGCCGCCAGCCGCCTGATTCTTCTTGATGTCTTCCAGAGTAAGGCGGCGGCCATCGCCCGGCGAAAGAATGATTTCGTAGTCGACCTCACGCCCGGCCTTTACGTTGGGTTGATAAGTCGGGGACGCGTTAGGCATGCTTACCGCGATAATATAGGTACCAATGTAGGGTAGGCCGGCAAAGACAAACTCACCGTTCTTGTTGGTCTTTGTGGGGTACTTGCCCGGTAAGTCGACCCGAAAAACCTCCACCACCGCGTCGACGGCCTTTGCGGTGGTGCCGTCGGCTTGTTTCAAGATTACGTGCCCGCGAAGTTGACCCGTCTGGGCTGAGGCTGTCAGGGCACCGCAGGTCAAAACGCCGAGACCAATGATCAGGCTGAAAATAATCGAACGACGCATTGAATAGTCCTCCAAAATAACTCTGCCAATCTCGTCGGGATTGACAGGGATGAGATGCCAGGTCCATCGAACAAGTTGTAGCTGAAGCCGGCCTTACGTTAATCAGCACGAGCATCAGTGTCAAGCATACCCGATTGGGTCAGCCACCCCGGCCTGACTGAAAGCACGCAGGCGGAGAGCACAGGAATCACAACGTCCGCAGGCCTTATCTTCCGAACTGTAGCACGACCAGGTCAGGCCCAGAGGAGCGCCCAATTCCAAACCGCGATTTACGATTTCTGATTTACGCATATGAATCACCGGTGTAATGATTTCGATTTGGGTTTCCGGCTTGGTGCCGACATCAATTGCTCGTTGAAATGCCTGGTAGAACTCGGGGCGACAATCCGGATAGCCGGACGAGTCCTCTGAAACGGCGCCAATATAGATCCGCCGGGCATTAATCACTTCTGCCCAACTTGCGGCTATCGAAAGCAGGTGGGCATTGCGAAAGGGAACGTAGCTGGTAGGAATCTCTTGCGAGCCCAGGTCAGCCTCGGTCACCATGATTTCGGCGTCCGTAAGGGACGAGCCGCCAATTTTGTTCAAATAGTCGATCGAAGCAACCATCCGCTTAGCGACCTGGAAATAGCCGGCGAGTTCCTCGAAGGCGCGCTGCTCACGCCGGGCAGTTCGCTGTCCATAGGAAACATGCAGGAAGGCGAGTTCCTCGTTCTCTCGGTGGGCAATGGCCGCTGTCACGCACGAATCCATACCACCGGAGACAAGGCAGACAGCTAAGGATGAAGGATGAAGGATGAAGGATGAATTCTCTTCAACTTCAGGCTCCACTATTGTTTCGTTGCTTCCGCCCATGAGTATAGAGGAGATTCCTAATCGAAGGAGTCGTCGGTCGTTCTTCCGCCTTCATCCTCCGTTCATACGCCGTGCACATCGGGCCCCCAAATGTATTTGTGGATCTGTAACTGCATCCGCAGATTCATCCCGCTGGCGGCGATCCATTCAGCCAAGTCCTTCAAACTGATCTGGTCCCACGCCGGCGAGATCAAAACGGACTTGGCCCGGCTTTCGAGTTCGTACTCTTTGATAATCTTTTGAGCGTACTCCCAATCGGCTCGGTCAGTGACGACAAACTTCACCTCGTCCCGATCAGAACGTAGTCGGTACAGGTTCGCCCAGTGGTTTCTCTCGGCTTCGCCTGAGCCCGGGCACTTCACGTCCAGAATGATCCTGGCTCGTTTGTCCACATCTTCAGTCGAAACATAACCGCCAGTTTCAATCAGGACTTCATAGCCTTCGTCGCACAACCGCGTGATCAGATCGAAAGCCTCACGCTGCGCCAGCGGTTCGCCACCGGTTACTTCGACCAGCGGGGTACCGAAGTCGCGGACCTGCCTCATCACATCATCCAACGACAGGTGCACCCCGCCGGTGAATGTGTATTCGCTGTCGCACCAGGTGCAACGCATGGGGCAACCCGTAAGGCGCACGAAAGTGCAGGGACGGCCCGCGTGCGTGGACTCGCCCTGAATCGAGCGGAAGATTTCAGTGACTCGCAGCACGAGGAGATTTTAGTTTCTGGGCTGTTGATTGTCGATTAGCGTCTTTTCGGAGTACACCGCTCAGGCCCGGATCGGCTTGAAGTCACGCCTGGGGTCGCCCTCAAAGATTACTCGACAGAGTTAGTTGCTCGAAACCCAACAGCCCGGCAACCAAAGACTCAGGTAGTCATCAAATTGACGCCAGGCACCGCGCAAAATTGAACGGCATCGGCCGTCGATGATCGTGATAGCATAGAAAGAGCCGGACCGCGATTGACGATTTTGAGGCAAAGCGAAAAGCAAATCGATGAACTGATTCTCGCCGGAGCGAAGCGTCTGCTGGCCCGCGCTACGAATTCGCGCTCGCTCGATCCCCAGTCGCTCGCGCCGCGAGTGCGTGCGACGGTTGAGAAATACGTCCTCAGGGACGAGCCTACAGCAGGTTCAGCTCCAATTGAGAGGTTTGTCGACGGCCTGCACGCCGATGATTTATGTCTGGTAATAGCCTGCGAGCGCGGCGATCAAGCGGCGTGGAGCGACTTGTTCGAAGGCTACGGCGCTACGGTACGTTCCGCCGCTCGCTCTGCCAGTTCAAATGAAGCCATGGCCGATGACCTGGCGCAGTCGATCTGGGCAGAGTTACATGGGCTCAAGGCTCGGCAGGACGGCAGACCGGCAGGCAAACTTGCGTACTATTCGGGGGCGGGTTCGCTGGGAGGTTGGTTGCGCGCGGTGGTGGGTCAGCTCGCGATTGATCAGCATCGACGAGAGTCGCGTCTGGTCCAAACCGAAGAGGACGCGGACCTCGATCGACTCGCACAAGATGCCGACGGCGAGCCTCACACGTTCAATGCCTTTCATGCGGCGCCGAGTCCTGAGGAAACACTGGTGAGCGATCTGGCTGCCGCGGATGTGGAGAAAGCCCTGGCGCAGGCCCTGGCCGGACTCGATGATGAGGATCGGCTGCTAATGAAGTTGTATTACTTTGATGGCCTGCGGTTGCGTGAGGCGGGAGCTGTCCTCGGGGTGCACGAGGCCACGGCCAGTCGCCGTTTGACGCGCATTCACGGAGCGGTGCGCGAACAGGTCGAAACCATTCTGATGAAAGAGCATGGTTGGACCAAAATGGAAGCTACGAGGTCGCTGGCCGAAGTTGCGGCGAGCTTGCAAACCGAGGTCGAACCGATGCTGCTGGCGCCTTCGGATTCCAGCTTGCAGGGTTCACCGGCAGGAAGTTCATGATGGAGACCAATTGCGATTGTGAGTCATTATCGATGTGTCGCAAGATATCCTGGGTAACAGCGTTCATCGATTAGGGAGTTTTAGGCACATTTGCCTTAGAGTGTTACGAGTCACATGACATCCAACGACGCCGAAATAGATGTTCTGATGCGACGGTTCGCCGGGCATGCCCGCGGTAACGCGGCGCCGGAGCACCTGGATGCGGACGAGCTGAACGCTTTTGCGGAAGGTTCGCTACCGCCGGCGGCGCGCGCCCGCTACGTGTCGCATCTGGCCGACTGTGACAATTGCCGGAAACTGGCGTCGCAACTAGCCATGAGCGCAGGTGCGGTTGCGAACAGTGAACCGGCTAAATCGATTCAGGCCGAGCAAGCTTCCTGGTCACAGCGGCTGGCGGTGTTCTTTGCGCCTCGGAATTTGCGCTACGCCGCATTCGCGATGGTGCTAATCGCGGCTGGGGGCGTCGTCTTCTTAGTTACGCGTAGACCGAATGAAACTGCCCTGGTGGCCCGGAACGACCAGGCGAACCAGACTTCAATCATCGCTGAAAAGCAGAACGCGTCCGTGGCCCAACCATCCGTGAGCACGGAAACGCAAACGGTCACAACTCGAGAGGCTCTCGCGCCAGGCGACGTCGAGCGCAGACGAGACGAGTCCAAAGTGGCAGCGACTTCAGCTCCTCCTCCGAAGCCACCGGCAGAAAGCACTTCTTCAACCCTGGCGGCCGAAAAGAGTGCCGAACCTGCCACGGCTAAAGCGCCGTCTTATGCGCCCCCGCCTCCGGGCGAAAGCCAACAGGTGGCATCGCAATCTCGCGGACAACAAAATGTCGGCGGCGTTTTCGGCGGTCCCCGTAAAACCGAATCCCAGGTCGATAATTACAGACTTAAGGATCAAACAGAAGCAACGGCTGCGAGGGATCGCCAGAATACGGACGAAAGTAACCGCATCGCGCTGAACCAGCCCGCACCAAGCGCTCGCAGAGTTTCGGAAGATAAGCGCAGCGGACCAAGCAGGAACATGGATAACATGGTTACAACCGGTCGCGAGATGCGTGTCGAAGCACCAAAGAAGCAAAGCGCTGAGGTCGAGAAATCAAAGGAAGAAGAATCAGAAACCCGCTCAGTTGGTGGCCGAAAGTTTCAACGGCGAGGAAGCGCCTGGGTCGACCAAAAGTTCAAGTCATCGATGTCTGTGCGAAATGTCTCGCGTGGATCCGAAGAATTCGGAGCCCTCGATTCCGGATTACGATCGATTGCCCAGCAGCTCGGTGGGGAAATCCTGGTTGTCTGGAAGGGCAAGGCCTACCGGATTCGCTGAAACGAGCCAATCCCAACTCCAAAATCAACGTGAACTTCACTGCTCCGGGGGCCGTATTAAATAGGTCAGCTATTCGCACGCGGTATTCTGCTTTTACTACTGAGCGGTTAGGACTTACCATTCACGCACTATGTTTTGTCCAAGTTGCGGAACCGAATATACGATCGGACTACCTTATTGCAATCGTTGCGGTGCGAACCTCAATGTCGCACTGGCAGAGCAACCACGACCCTTGATCGTTAATGTGACCAAGCCCACGCTGATTATCTCGGCGTCAATACTCTTTCTGACTCTTGGTGGTTTTGGCGGTCTCATTCGCGGCGCCCTTAGGTTGGCTCCCGTTCTTCAAGGCAGTGATCCGCTGATCGCGTTAATATTTTTAGGCATGCTGACGATTCTTATCGTCGACATCTTTCTGGTCCGACTGTTATCAAAACTAATCGGCGCTTCACTGTCTTCAGGCACACAGACGCAGGCCAACCCGCCAAGGACTCTCGCGGCCAACCAGCCGGCTCAGCTCTATCAGCAACCCCAGCCGGCGTATTTGCAGGGTGTGCCCAGCGTGACAGAACACACGACACGTTTTTTCGAACCTTCAAATCGCTCCTCGTCGCCGCCCGACGATCGCGCCACCGCCGAAAAGCTCGATCGATAGAGTTCTGGTCCTGAGGTAGTGCTGTTGCCCTCAGAACTCTGAGTTGATAGAGTCTCGTCCCGGTCCAACCAAAATAGACTTGGCGAGGTGCCTATAGATGCAGAAGCATGGTGTCCGGGTGGTTGTTTTCCTTACGGGCGGTTTCTTTCTTTTTCTATTAGTTGCTCTCCTAACGCCGCTGGCATCGGCGGGAATCGGACCGGCCGGAGTAGCTCAATCGAACTCCACTTCGGACCGGCAAGTTAAGCCCGCGCCGGCGCGTTCCCGCACCGTCAAACCAACTGTCCCAAAGCGCAACCTCGAGATTACCAGGATCGTCGCACAGATTGATCCACGCCACATCGAAGCTACCATCCGCAAACTGGTGAGCTTTGGAACGCGCAACACGCTGTCAGATCAGAATGATCCGCACCGCGGGATCGGCGCCGCGCGCGATTGGCTTTACGGAGAGTTTCAGAAGGCCGCGCAGCAGTCGGGCGGCAGAATGTCAGTCGAAAAGCAGGCTTTTGAGCAGGCCAAGGCCGCGCGCGTTGCCACAGCCCACAACGCTCACGAATATTGTCGCGACCTTGAAAGGGACTGCGCCGGATTCAGTCAATCGTGTTTACGTGGTCAGCGGTCACTACGATTCGATGTGTAACAGTTCTACCGATGCGAAGTGTGACGCGCCCGGCGCCAACGACGATGCGTCGGGCACCGCCGCAGTCCTTGAGATGGCGCGGGTAATGGCTAATTACAAGTTTGAGGCGACAATTGTGTTTATGGCGGTGGCCGGCGAAGAGCAGGGGCTCCTTGGTGCGACCCATTTCGCCGAAACCGCGAAAAAGAACAACATGGACATCGAGGCGATGTTCACCAATGACATTATCGGCAGTTCGGTGGGCGGTAACGGTGTGCGTGATGCGCGGACCGTTAGAGTTTTTTCCGAAGGCGTTCCTTCGAACGAGACGCAAGCCGAAGCGACCACTCGTCGCAGCGTCGGAGGCGAGAACGATTCGGCTTCGCGCCAAATCGCGCGATTCATCAAGGACACGTGCGAACGTTACGTGCCCTCAATGAAAGTCTGGATGATCTATAGGCGCGACCGTTATGGCCGCGGCGGCGATCACATCCCGTTTCTCGAGCGCGGATACGCAGCGGTGCGCTTTACGGAACCGAATGAAAACTACCAGCATCAGCATCAGAATGTCCGCATCGAAAAAGGTATTCAGTATGGCGACCTGCCGCAGTTTGACGACTTCAATTACATCGCCAATGTTGCTCGGGTGAACGCCGCTGCGCTCGCGGCGCTGGCTTCAGCGCCCGCGCGACCGAAGAATGTGACTTTTCCGACCAGCCTCTCTGACGATACTCCCATCAAGTGGGACGCTAATAAGGAACCGGATATTGCCGGCTACGAAATTGTCTGGCGCGACACGACCGCTGCGAGCTGGACCAACTCTCGCTCGGTCGGCAACGTCCAGAACTTCACCATGAAGGGCATGTCAAAAGACAACTACTTCTTTGGCGTGCGGGCGGTGGACAAGGAAGGGAACCGCAGCCCAGTGAGTTACCCGCGCCCGCTGCCGCGAACTCAACCGGCGAATCGTCCGGCTCCGAACTAAGGCCGATCATTTTCCGCAGGTTTCAGGCTGATACCGGGCCTGTCATGGCGCCAGCAAAGTCTTTTGGGCCAAAAGGGTTGCGGCCTCCCCAGATAACTTCTAAGATTTACTCAACCAAGGGAACTTTGGACGCGTCTAAACGACGTAAACCAGGGGTTAGTCGCAGATTCCGTTTGCAGAAATCCAGGAATAGGAACCGGAGACTATGAACAGAAAGAATCGTGGTTACGGGCAACACACCTCGCCGGTGCGCCGCGCTGGCGCGCTTCTATCGATCGTGGCTTTGCTCGGAAGTACCTTTGCCTTCGTGGTCGGCGCGCAAAACATGAAAGCGCCGGCGGCAAAATCCGCAGCAAAGCTGACCGAAGATCAGCGCATTTTGCATGTGCTGAACCGCCTGGGATTCGGCGCTCGCCCCGGCGACGTGGAACGGGTTAAGGCAATGGGCGTCGAGAACTACATCGCTCAACAGTTGTCCCCGGCCAAGATCGATGACTCGGCGTCGGAAGCAAAGCTCCAGAATCTTGAGACGTTGCGGATGACCAGCGCGCAACTCTACGAGAAGTATCCGCAGCCTGGGCAGTTAGTGCGACAGCTCGATCGCCGCGGCAATCTGCCGTCCGACCTGGCTGCTGCGCGCGACAACCGCACCAAAGGCGGCGCCAACGCCACCGACAATGCGAATACGCCGAAGACAGGCGAAACCAAGGCAACCGCGGGCTCGGGCGAAATGCAAGGTCCGGAAATGGGGAAGACCGGCGAAACTGCGAAGACCAACACGCCTGCGCCCAACGACCCGAACCCGATGAACAATCCGGAGTATCGCAGGGCGTTAATGGAGTACTTCAAAGAGAACAACCTGCGTCCACCGCAATTCATGACCGGCGAGTTACAAATGTCGCGCATTCTGCGCGCCGCTTACAGCGAACGACAGTTGCAGGAAGTCATGGTTGATTTCTGGACCAACCACTTTAACGTGTTCGCCGGCAAAGGCGCCGATCGCTGGCTGCTAACTTCGTATGACCGGGACACGATCCGTCCGAACACGCTGGGCAAGTTTTACGATCTGCTGCGCGCCGACGCTGAAAGTCCGGCGATGCTTTTTTATCTCGACAATTTTCAGAGCGTCAGCCCAAATGCTCAGGCTGGGCCGCAACAGCGGCCGGGCGCGGCGAGAGGTCCGCTCGCTCAGTTAATGCGAGGCGGAAATCAAACTCCCTCTATGAGCAACAATCCGGCGCGACAGCAACCACCGCCGCAGCAACAGCGGCGCGGGATCAATGAAAACTATGCGCGCGAATTGATGGAGCTGCACACGCTCGGGGTTGATGGTGGATACACTCAGAAAGATGTGCAGGAAGTAGCGCGCTGCTTCACGGGCTGGACGATCTATGCGCCGCGCGGCGCGGGCGCCGCGGCCCAGGCGATGATGGACGGCCGCCGGATTGAGATGTTGCGCAACAATGCCGGCAAGTTTTACTTCAATCCGCGCGTGCACGATGACGGCGAAAAGACCGTACTGGGTCACAAGATTTCCGCCGGTGGTGGAGTTAAGGATGGCCTGATGGTTTTGGACATCCTCGCGCATCATCCATCAACGGCGAAATTCATCGCCACCAAGCTGGTACGACGCTTTGTTGCTGACGAACCACCGCCGGCCCTGGTCGATCGCGTCGCGCAGACGTTTATGAAGACCGACGGCGATATACGCGAAGTACTGAAGACAATTTTTTCATCACCGGAATTCAATTCGCCCGAAGCATATCGCGCCAAAGTGAAACGGCCCTTTGAACTGGCAATCAGCGCCGTGCGCACTCTGGGAGCCGACACGAATGGCGGACCGCAGATGCATCAGTGGATCGCGCGCATGGGCCAGCCGCTCTATGGATTTCAAACGCCGAATGGCTATGCGGATGTGGCTGAGAATTGGGTAAATACGGGCGCGCTGCTCGAGCGGATGAACTTTGCGCTGGCACTGGTGAGCAATCGCATTCCCGGAACGCGGGTGGATCTCTCGCGATTTGTGGGCGACATGGCCGGCAGCAAGTCTATAGATAAGGAGAAGTTGCTGGATCGCTTCATATCCCTGATTGTCGGCGGAGAGATCTCTGCCAAGACGCGCGAGACGCTGCTTAAACAATTGAACGATCAAGTTACGTTGCCGCCAGCGTCGCGAGCACAGGTCGCGTCGAACGGCGCTCCGGCGAATCCTTTTGAAGCAGGATTCCAGAGAGGAAATCTTCCCGGCCCCGGCGGACCGCAGCAAGACCAGCCGCAACCGCCGCCACAACGGCAGCTAGCCAGCGTAAATGCCGCAGCTATCGAAAATCCGTTGGTCAAGATCGCGGGGCTGATTCTTGGATCGCCTGAGTTTCAAAGGCAGTAACTGGTAAATAGTAAATGGTGAATCGTAAATGGAATTCTTCCTATTCCCAATTGACGATTAACAATTCACGAGGTTTGTTATGAATAGAAGATTCTTTATCAAATCCGGCGGCGTCGCGCTCGCTTCGTTCGGGGTGATGACTTCGGCGCCGACTTTTCTCAAACGCGCGCTCGCGGAAACTGTTGACAAGGTTACCGGCGGGCGGCGAAAGACTCTGATTGCCATCTTTCAGCGGGGGGCGGTCGACGGGCTCAACATGGTGATACCGTACGGCGAGTCCAGCTACTACGACCTGCGTCCCAACATCTCTATTCCAAAGCCTAATGGCGGGAACGAATCGGCCATTAACCTTGACGGTTATTTCGGTTTGCATCCTTCTCTCCAGCCGTTCAAACCGCTCTGGGATTCAAAGCGTCTGGCGATTGTTCATGCCTCAGGATCCCCGGACAACACGCGTTCCCACTTCGACGCGCAGGATTACATGGAGTCGGCGACTCCGGGCGTGAAGTCCACCGCGGATGGTTGGCTGAATCGTTACCTGCAGGCGAAACCCGATGAGCAGAAGTCTTTGTTCCGCGCCGTGTCCATGACTCAGAACATGCCGCGGGCCATGCAGGGGAAGGCGCCTACGCTGGCGATTTCAAATCTCGCCGACTTTAACATTCGTGCCGGACAAAGCTCAGCGGCAGTGCAAGGTGGCTTTGAAGCCATCTACGATCAAACAGTGAATGACACTCTGCACGGTACTGGCAAGGAAACCTTCGAAGCGATCAATTATCTCAAGCAGGTCAACCCGGCGCAGTACAAGCCAGAGAACGGCGCGAACTATCCGCGCAATCCATTCGGCAACGCGCTGCTGCAAACCGCGCAGTTGATTAAGGCCGGCGTTGGCTTAGAGGTCGCCTTCACCGACATTGGTGGTTGGGACACACACGTGAACGAAGGCAACCAGCAAGGCCAACTAAGCAACCTGCTGCGACAGTTCAGTTCGGCAATCGCCGCGCTCCACACTGACCTTGGTCAGCGAATGGATGACGTGGTGGTGCTGACGATGTCTGAGTTTGGCCGCACCGCGCGTGAGAACGGAAACCGCGGCACCGATCACGGACACGCTAATGCGATGTTCGTTGTCGGCAACAGTGTGCGTGGTGGAAGAGTCTATGGTGACTGGCCGGGGCTGAAATCGGATCAGCTCTACGAAGGTCGCGACCTGGCACTGACGACTGATTTCCGTGATGTGTTCGGCGAGATTGCCTCCAAGCATCTCGGCGCGCCGAATTTGAAGACTGTTTTCCCGGGTTACACTGGTGGCAGTGCGAAGTTTCGTGGCGTGCTCGGGTAAGGCTGCACCACAAAGGCACGAAGAGACTTTGGGAAAGAAGGGCAGAGCTCGGAGGAGACTCCGAGCCCTTTGTCATTATCTTAGTGTTCTTTAGGCCTTTTGGTTAAGATCTAATTCATAATTGCCGCCACCCGCAGCGGCCCGCCGCTCCCGTTTCCAATTTTCATCGGCATTGCGATCACGATGAATCCTGTTGCAGGCAATCCACTCATGTCTCCCAGGTTCTCAAACGCAGGAATGTTCTTCGCAAACAGGATCTGATGAGTTTCAAACAGCGTAGACTGTCCATAGTCGATGCTCGGCGTATCCAAGCCGACCGCCTTAATCGAACGATTCGTTGTCAGCCAACGTGCGGCCTCAGGACTGAGGCCGGGGAAATGCAGCTTGGCCACAGCTGGCGCGCCGCGCTCGTCCGTGCCCATGTATTTCACGCGATCGGGCCAGAACTTCGCGAAGCCGGTGCGCAACAGCACGATCGCGCCGGTAGGGATTTGGCCATGCTGCTTTTCCCAGGCATTGAAATCATCGACACTCACTAGGTAATCGCGATTGCCTTCGCACTGCCTGGTGAGATCCAGAAGGATCGCATCTCCCATCAACTGTTCCAAAGGAATCTGATCGACTGTGTTCGAACCAATTGCGAAGTGTCTCGGCGCATCAATGTGCGTTCCACCATGCTCAGGCGCACTAAATTTGTTGGCTGCATAGTAATAGCCCTGCGGCGTCATGCCGTCGTGTTCTTTCTCGAGCTTGAATCCTTCCTCAGTAGGCCAATAGATCGTCTGGGCATCAAACGGGTGCGACAAGTCGATGATCTTACCCAAGGGAAACCTGTTTGCCGGCCTGGTGCAGGCGCTGATGAAACAGCACAGAAAGAGTAGCAACCAGAGTCTTTTCTTCATCTGTGAGTCCTCCTCAGAGTCAACGGAAATATTTCGGTTGGGCCGCCAGATTATGAACCAGGAACGGCTTGAAGCAAACGGTTTGTAGTTGCGCCATGCCGACGAAGTGGCGCGCGTCCGCGGTTTCGTTTATCCTGCGAAGCAAAGAAGAAAGCCATACGGTTTCGGGAAGCGAACTATGAGCACAAGCATCAACACGCAGGCACGGGTCCGAGTCATTACACTGGTCGTGCTGGTTTCATTGAGTTGTATTGGTCAGACATCAACGGCGCAACTGTCGAGGCCGCCACAGCCGTCGCCGGTGCAATACTCGCCGCAACTGGTTACTGAAATAAAGAAAATCCAGCAAGCCGCGTTCGAAAGCGATTATGCCTATCGCCGGCTGGCTCATCTGTCGAACAACATCGGAGCGAGACTTAGTGGTTCTGCGCAGGCTCAACGGGCCGTTGAGTATGTTGCTGCCGAGCTTCGCAAGCTTGGTCTCGAGGTGCAGCTTGAGAAGGTGATGGTGCCCCATTGGGTACGTGGTGCCGAGACGGCCGACCTTACTGAGTTTCCCGGGATGGCCCCGGGCACGACACAAAAAGTTGTGCTCACGGCGCTGGGCGGCAGCGTAGCGACTCCGAACGATGGAGTGACCGCCGAAGTCGTGGTGGTGAATAACTTTGAGGAGTTGCAAGCGCTCGGCCGCGAACGAGTGGCCGGCAAGATCGTTCTCTTCAATGCGAAGTTCGATCAGCGGCTTGCCGACAATGGTTTCGCGGGGCCGGCCTATGGTCAGGCAGTAGTCTATCGCGGCATTGGCGCGAGTGCGGCAGCGCGACTCGGAGCAGTGGCCGCGCTCAATCGTTCCGCCGGGGGCGCGGACTTTCGCCTGCCGCATACCGGTGCTCTGCGTTACGCCGATGACGCGCCAAAGATTCCGGCCGCGTCAATCGCAACTGAAGATGCGGACCTGCTCGCCCACCTGACCAGTGAAGGTAAGGTCAGGATGCATCTGGTGCTAACGCCGCAGACCCTGCCCGATGCCGTGAGCTACAACGTCATTGCGGATCTAAAGGGAAGCGAACATCCGGAACAGATCGTTATCGTTTCGGGCCATCTGGATTCCTGGGATTTGGGACGCGGCGCGATCGACGATGGCGCCGGCGTGGTAATGGCAATGCAAACCGCCCAGTTACTCAAACAACTTCGCTTGCGTCCGAAGCGCACCCTTCGCATTATTGCCTGGATGAATGAAGAGAACGGTCTGATGGGCGGGCGCACCTACTTCAATAATCACAAGACAGATATCGCAAATCATTTCGCGGCGATTGAAGCCGATCTCGGAGCGGGACATCCGATGGGGTTTTACGCCGCCGGCAAACCTGAGATTCTGACCTTGCTGCAACCACTTGCCGTGATTCTGCAAACGCAGGGAGCAGGCGTAACGCGCGCGGCTGAGGAAACAGGTTCCGACATCGGCCCGCTCGGCGCCGCGGGCGTGCCGACGTTTGCACCGATTCAGGATTCGCGCACCTACTTTAACTATCATCACACGGCGGCCGACACGCTCGACAAAGTTAATCCGAAAGAATTACAGGAGAATTGTGCCGTGGTCGCAGCGCTGGCGTACACGCTCGCCAGCATGCCGCAGTCTCTACCAAGGTAACATCAACCACAAAGACACAAGGAACACTAAGGAAAGAACGGCCGAATAATATCTCACCTGGTTTCAGCGTCGATTCATATTTGTGTCTTGGTGTCTTTGTGGTGAAATCCATGACCAAGCCCCTTAAGCCAACCATACTGCGCTTTGATTCGATCGATTCGACAAATCTTGAAGCGATGCGCCAGGCAAAGGCCGGCGCGCCCGAGGGTTTGTGTATCGTCGCCCGCGAACAGACGCGCGGCCGCGGCCGGCTGGATCGAAGTTGGCAATCGCCAAAAGACGCGGGCCTGTATTTTAGTATCGTGTTGCGGCCGCAGCTTGAGATGAGCGCGTGGCCGCTGCTCACGCTGATGGCGGCGCTGGCAGTCTCAGATGCGCTCAGAAGGACATGCGACCTCCGCGCGGATATTAAGTGGCCTAACGACCTCTGTGTTCGCGATCGGAAACTTTGCGGTATTCTGGCTGAAACAGTTGACACGGAAATCAGCCCGGCGGCCATCATCGGCATCGGGATCAATCTGAACGCAGACAGTTTGCCTGCGACGGTGAGCGATCTTGCGACCTCAGTTGAAGCGGCAATTGGTAACCGGCCCGATCCTGAGCGCGTGTTGGAAGAGTTGGTGAAAGCGATCGGTGAGCGCTATGAATTGCTGCAGAGTCCGTCGGGTGGCGAGCACACGATTCGCGAGTGGTGCGCCAACTCTTCTTATGCCATCGGCCGGCGAGTGCGCATTTCCACGGCGGTTGATGGCTTTCAGGGAACGACGCGCGGGCTTGAAAGCGATGGCGCGCTGCGTGTAGAAACTGGCGATGGCCAAATCAGAATTGTGCGTGCGGGAGATGTGACTGCCTTGCGAGTGGCGTAGGCCCCGCACGTAGTCGTGCTGCGTTACTGTATTCCAAGAAACGCGCGGTTGCTCTCAACACCTTTGAAGGTAACGCTGACCTGAACTTGGCCGGCATTGGGCAAGGCCTCCGGCAACAGCACCACGATTTGGATGACCCAGGGAAACTTCGAAACAGTTCCTACGTGCTCAATCGGCAAAGAGTAGGTTCGATGTTGACCATCTTCCGCTCTCACGGAGATTTCAGAAGCGGTATCCGAATTGATGTTGGTCGCAAAAAGGGAAATACGCGTGCGTCGGTCGGCGCTGAAATTGTAGTCAGTGAAAAGTGAAAAAGGATCCTTTTGCAGCGTTACCGAATCGAGCGCCAGGGCGCGATCTTGATCGTTATCAGTCAAGAGTGTCGGCGGCGCCGCGATCACGGCTTCCGCGATCGTGAGAGCCTTGCTATCGCTGCCGTGTATTCCGATTAACACTCGGCCACTCGGATCCTGCGTTATGAAAGCCACGTCAGCCGCCGTGAACTCGGGCGCCAGAATGAAGTCTGAAATGTCCGTCCAGGTTTCGCCATGGTCTATTGAATAGACAAGATAACCATTCTGGGCTTTCTTATTGAAACCTCCAGCCAGGATCAAGTCACGATACCTGACGGGAATCAGTACCTTGTGAATATACGGATACTTGGCTCCGCCGGTGAGCGGATATTTGATCTTGAACTGGTAGGTTTCGCCCAGGTCGTTTGTCTTGAGAAGTCCGCCTTCGACACCCGCAAGGGCGAACGAAGTGTTCGGAGAAAATCTGATGAACTGTACGTTGCGATTTTCGAGTTCGGCAAGCCCCATCACTCGCCTCGGGGAACCGCCCTCAGCCCATCCCAGCATGTCGTCGCGCAGCGTCCCAACTAAAAGATAACCGGCGTCCAGCGGGCACTCGCCACCGAACAGCACTTTCTTTTCAATCATTTCGACCGCCGCATCTGAACAGGGCGCGCGTGCGAGACTACCGTAGAGGACTGTCCAGTGCTTTCCCTCGTCGCTGCTAACAAAGAAGTTATTGTTACCGCCGGCCGCCAGAAATATTAAATTGTTTTTGAAGAATGCGTGTGTGGCGTATAGGTATTCGCAGTAGTCGCGAAAGCAATACTGCAAGCCTTCGTCGAGCGGCGTGAAAGTAGCGCCATGATCAACTGATTTGAGAAACGAGTGAGCGTCGAGCGATCCCGTTCGCGGATCGCCACCTTCCTTCAGCACATAAAGCACGTTGTGCTCAACGTAAAGATTCCATATTCGCTGGTTCGCAAACCCGAGAAACTTAAACTGTGAATCGGGCCCAATTGTGGGAGCAGTTCTAAACAGCCCATCCGGTGTCGAGAGATACGCAAACTGATCGTCGAAAACCAATCGACCCAGGCGGTAGCTCTCCGATATGTCGTGGTGAGCAACGCTGACAAGTTTCTTCACTCCCGTGACGGCACCGGTAAAGTTTGTCGCTCTTACGCCGCCCGGCGATTGAGAGAAGGCGTGAGCATATGAGCCGATGAGTGTGGCGAGCACTAACAGCGTGCGTGTGATCACAATTGATTTCCGGGACATAAGTCTTGCCGGAACCGTTCTGGTTTAAGCTTTGTCTGGGGGGATGCGCTGAACGTTATCGCGCACTGAGAATTATATTTATCCGCAGAAAGAATTTCAACAGGTGATCCGAACTAGGCATTTTCCCGCACTAGCCGTGATAATACTTCGGCTGCGGTAATAGCTTGCCGCGGCTTGATAATCAAGCGAATGCGCTCAGTCGCCAATCCACTTACACGGGCGCAAGTGAGTTTATGCTTCTGGTAATTGATATCGGCAATACCAACACCTCGCTGGGCGTGTTTGACGGCGAGACGCTGGCTGCTCATTGGCGTCTGACGACGGCGCGCTCTCGCACAGTCGATGAGTGGGGCGTGCATGCTCGCAACCTGTTTGCCCTGGCCGGTTTGGATTTCAAAACCATCGACGCGATCGCGATTGCGTCGGTCGTGCCGCCGCTTAACTTTACCTTGAAGCGGATGGCCGAGGTTTATTTCCACCTGACCCCGCTCTTTATCGACCACACTGTCGATACGGGCGTAACGATTCTCTATCAGCCACCGTCCGACGTGGGCGCAGACCGGATTGTCGATGCGGTCGCCGCCATCCATAAATACGGGGCTCCTTGCATCGTCGTTGATTTCGGCACCGCGACGACGTTTGATGCCATCAACGACAAAGGCCAGTACCTGGGTGGCGTGATCACGCCGGGCATCACCATTTCTTCAGACGCGTTGTTTGAACGCGCCGCCAAACTGCCTCGCGTTGAGATCAGACGGCCGCAGAAAGTCATCGGCTCGGCCACGGTCGAGGCCATGCAGTCCGGTCTTTATCACGGCTATGCCGGTCTGGTTGATGGAATTCTGAAGAAGATGATTCATGAACTGAGCGGCTCACCGAAGGTAATTGCGACCGGCGGATTGGCGCCCCTGATCGCGACCGGCTCTGAGTTTATCGAGACTGTAGACGAAACTCTTACGCTGGAAGGGCTGCGTCTGGTTTATGAACGTGTTGCTCGTCCAAAGTCCAAAGTCCAAAGTCCAAAGTCCAGGACTTAGATTGACTTGGCGTTGGACGTTGGACATTGGACGTTGGACTTGAACTACTTTTCCTACTTCTCAGAAATCGAAGACACTTTCATCCGCCGTCGCGGCAAGCATCTCATGCTGAGCCCGATGGATTGGGCTCTGATTGAAAGCTGGAAAGAGCGGGGCATTCCGCTGCACGTGGCACTGCGTTCCATCGAGCACGCTTTCGATTCGCATCAGGCCAAACAACGAAAACGAAGCGTTAAGACTCTGCTCTATTGCCAGGAAGAGGTCGAAGCGCAATACGCCGAATGGCTGGAAACACGGGTTGGCAGTCACGAGGAGGCAGCCGAAGAACGGGAAGACAAATCACCCTTTCCGCGCGATGCTGTTCTGACCCATCTTGCTCGTGCGCTCGGTGATTTGATCAAGCTCGGTAAAGAGTCCTATGACGATGAACTGAGGGAAGCGGTATCGAGGGCGGCTACCCTACTGACAGAAATAAAGAATGACTATGCGAGCGCGGCGACACCGGATGCCCGGAAACTGGAGGACTCTCTAACAGGCATCGATCGAATGCTGGACACAGCGATCCACACGGCTGCTGCCGGCACGCTCGACCAGATTACAGCGGAGATCGACGCGCAGTTGAAGCCCTACGGGCGACACATGGACAAGGCTGCTTTCGAACAAACCCGCGACAACCTACTGCGGAAACGACTGCGCGAGCATTTCCAGGTACCTCGGCTCAGTCTCTTTTATCTTTCACTCTGATACTTATGGAAGTAACGATCGAACGCATTCTACCCGGAGGCCTGGGGCTCGCGCATGCCGAAGGGAAAACGATCATGGTCGCTCTGGCTGCGCCGGGCGATCGGCTTCGGGTGCGCATCGATCGTGTGAAAGGGAATGTATCGTTCGCTCTAATAGAGGAAATAATCTCGCCGTCCCCATATCGCGTCGAGCCACCCTGTCCATATTTTGGCCGTTGCGGCGGTTGTGACTTTCAGCAGATGTCTTATCAAGCGCAACTCGAGGCTAAAGCTGAAATCATCAGAGATTGTCTACGCCGGCTGGGGCGAATAGAAAGCGTCCCCGACTTTCAAGTCACGCCGGCGCCCAACGCGTGGCACTATCGATCCAGAGCGCAGTGGCAACACGATTCGATTCGTCAGCGGCTCGGATATTTTGAAAGCGGTACGCGAAGCGTGTGCGACGTGGCTGATTGTGCGGTGCTTGCTCCTTTGTTGCAGCAGACGCTCGAGGGTCTGCGGGTGCGAATGCGGAATAGTTCACTGTCTGAGGATGTTCGGGACATTCGCGCAGTCCTAGGAGACGACGATCAAGTTGCCATCGCGCCAGATCGTGTCAGAAGCCCGACCCCGGGGTCCCCAGCCGGGCATCCCGGCTGGGGTGGGGCGGTCAGGGAGAGCGACGATCCAACCGGCACGAGCGCAGTGGTGCGCGACATCACCCGCACTATCCATGGCGAGACCTACCGTCTGAACGCTGAATCGTTCTTCCAGGCGAATGACGACTTGTCACCGCAGTTAATTGACTCGGCCGTCGCGGGCGCCAGCGGTGATATGGCTGTAGAACTCTATTGCGGCGTCGGACTCTTTACGTTGCCATTGGCGCGCCGGTTCGCACACGTGGTCGGCATTGAAGGCGACCGCGCCGCCGCCGCTTTCGCGCGAACCAATCTTTCGCACGCCGGCTTAACGAATGCTCAAATCGTCAACCAGGATGTTGGACGCTGGCTCGCGGAGATTACGGAGAGCGCGAGTGCTAAAGCCGCCGCGCTCAAGGATAAGTTGGATTTTCTATTACTCGATCCACCGCGCACCGGCGCTGACTCACGCGTCGTTGCCGGCATCCTCAAACTGAAACCAAAACGTATTTGCTATGTGTCGTGCGACCCCGCCACTCTCGCTCGGGATTTGAAAAAGCTAATCGCCGGTGGTTATACACTCCAAACCATTGCCGCCTTCGATATGTTTCCGCAGACGCATCACGTTGAGACCGTGGTCCACCTGATATGTGAGTTTTAGTGGATGCGGGAGTCTAAGTCGAAATAATTCCGCGTCACAGCCGCGGGACCCTGCGTCAGCTGCTGGCGTGGGACATCCGGAATGCCACCATCTCTTCGCCGTTACGTACGAGCAGGATGTCACCGACCAGCACGGGGTGGTTCCAGGTCTTGCCCTCAACTGCCTTGAACCGCGCCAGCTCCGTGAACTGATCCGGAATTGCTCTGACCAGCGCGACTTCGCCCTCCTCAGACACCACCAGCAGCAAGTCCTGGTCGGATAAGAGGACGATCTGGCCGTGGCCGTAGCTTCCGCCCTTCCACTTGCGCTCGCCGTTCTTGAGATCGATACACGCGAGGCTGCTCCCGTCGAAGCCAAAGGCAAGTTCCTTGTGAATCACGAAATCGTTGAAGTACGGCTTTAGTCCGATCGATGTCCAGCGCTCTTTGGTGGTCCACCCGTCGGAACCGTGTGCGACCGCGACGCGACGCACGCCGATTTCAGAGCCAAGTCCGGAGCCGCTGCCGATCAGCACGTCGCCGTCAGCGGTGATGGCCGGTTGCACGATGCTGTCACCCTCCCACGCATGCTTCCAGAGCAGCGTGCCGTCGGCCGGGTTGACGCTCATCGCGCCTTCTCCGTTCATCAGCAGCACTTGCGCAACGCCCCCGATCGTAGCCAGATGTGGCGAGCTGTATCCCCCTCGGTCGGTGGGTGGGCCCAACCACCGTTGATTGCCGGTGACTACGTCGTAACCGGCGAGGGTGCCGGCGGTGGCGACGATAACGACATCGCCAACCACCAAAGGCGAACTGGCAAAGCCCCAACCCGGTATTTTTGTTTTAGTGTCAGAGGCAGCATTGCGTGACCAGACAAGCGAGCCGTTACGCGCGTCAAGCGCGTTCAGGATTCCGGTGGCGCCGAATGTGTACACGCGCCCGTTGCTCAACGTCGGTGTCCCGCGCGGACCAGCGCCGGCGTTCGACTCCCAGAACCTGGCGGCGTCCTTGTGCCTCCAGACCGATTTGCCGGTAGTCAGGTTATAACAGGAGACGAGTTCATTCTCGCCACGCTGCTCCTGTGTGTAGAAGAGATTGTCCTGGACGGCGAAAGACGACCAGCCAGGTCCGATCGGCTGGCGCCAAATCGCGACCGGCGGTTGCTTAGACCAGTCGGATTCGATGCGCACGCCATGAACGACGCCATCGCGCTTTGGTCCGCGAAAGCCGGGCCAGCCTGAGTCCACTGCTTCCTTAGAGGGAGATGCTGTGGCCGGCAGGTTGCCCGGAGGAGTTGTCGGTTCGTCGCCGGCTTGCGCCAGGAGGCGCTCCTCCGGTGTCTTCGTCCACCGCCAGTGGATATCCGATTTGGCATCGCCGCTGATGCCACCGGTCCTTATTAATGTGAACACGCCGCAGGCAACCAGGATAGCAGCGGCGATGAACACGCGCCGAGGCCACCTCGAGAGCCGGCGACTGACTAGAGTAGAAGCGACCAGAGCGAGACTAAAGCCCGGGATGGCGAGGGTGATAATCATCATTCCCATCATCCCGCCGGCAATGGAAGGGTGGACGACGCGCTTGGTCGCAATGACCGCGACGACCATCAACACAAGAGCGCCCACGCGCTCAATCCAGGGCGCCCGGCTGAAGAATAGCCACCACACGAGAACAGCCAGCGCACAGACGACTCCGCCCAGCATTGCGCCCATGGCTGCTTCGGGTGCGACTCTGGGCACAGCGAACCAGAGCAGCCACTGCAGTACTACGGCGACCACGCCTGGCCACACTCGGAGCGGCCTCTGGGGAATTGGTTTGTCAGTCATTTGAGAAACATACGCTCCTCAACAGCCCGTTTGTTCCTGCTTTCTTCGCGGGACTCTACTCTTCACTCAGGATGACAGGCAAGACTATCTGGGAAATCTGGTGCACTTGACCCTGACGGAGCTACTTACGTGACGGCTCTGCCGCGCATCTTGTGGCAGAGCCATATCGAAACTGGCCTAAAGGCGCGCGATGCAGTGACGCATTGCAAACACGCGGAACTGACCTGTTGAGCTCCGTTTGGGGACAGCAAGATTCTTGCGACAAGCAATTCGCTTGACTGCCTCATTGCTTCTGATAGTTTCCCACCGGCCTTTTCGCCGTCCTTCGCGTTTAAGAGGTTGGCCCACATATCATGGCGGAACTCTCACACGCTCGCTTTGCTTCTGCTCCGCTTTTCGCGGTTGCGATTGCGACGTCAAGCGGGATTCTCATCGGGCATTACTTCGCGCCCCAATCGAGATCGATTCTTATGATCAGCTTTGCGTTGAGCGTTGGGGTGGCGCTTTTGTCGATCGCACTCAGACCAGACAGAAAGCTGAGTGCAGTGTCCTCCTTCGTAATCACCACCTTCTTCTGTACAGGGATTGTTCTTTCAGTACTCGAAAATCGGCCCATGGCCCGGTATCGATTGGCGCGGATGTACGATGAGGGCCTCATCAGCCGGGGAGAGCCGGTCGAAGTAACCGGGACACTGCAAGGTCAGCCGGAAGCAGCGCCGGATAGTTTCTATCTAAACCTGCGAGCTGAAAGCATTCGATTCAAAGGAAGCGAGCATCGCGCAACCGGAACTGTTCTGCTCCTCGCACATGCGCGCGACGAGAGAGTTCGCGAAGAGTACGACGCAATCGAATTGCGTCACGGGGCGCGTGTGCGTGTGATGACCACACTCGATCGCGACGAAGACTTTCGTAATCCCGGCGCGTCATCGTTTACCGAGTATCTCGAACGCAAAGGTTACGATGCCACCGGTGTGGTCAAGAGTCCGCTCTTGATTGAACGTCTTGATGACGAGCGCGTGTTTCTTCCCCTCGCGTGGATTTACGAATGGCGGCAGCGTCTGGAAACAGAGTTCAGCAAAAATTTCTCTCGCGAAACGGCGGGCGTTTTGGCCGCGGCGCTGCTCGGCAATCATTACAAGATTTCACGGCCAGCCGCTGAGCGCTTTCGCGCCGGCGGTACCTTTCATGTTTTGGTGATTAGCGGTCTGCAGATAGCCTTCATCGGCGGACTTGTCCTGTTAATAGTGCGGCGGTTGACCAGGCGAAAGCTGCTGCAGTTCGTGCTCTCCGCGGCCTTCTTATGGGCGTACACGATTGCCGTCGGCGCGGATACATCGGTCGCGCGATCGGCGCTGATGTTCACGCTTCTGGCGTTGGCGCCGGTGGTTTCGCGTCGAGTCAACACGATCAACAGCCTGGGTGGCGCCGGTTTGGCGCTGCTGGTGTGGCAGCCGAATGATCTTTTCGATCCCTCTTTTCAGTTGACCTTTCTTTCGGTGCTGGCGATCGTCGCGCTGGCGGTTCCGATCATGCAGAGAATGCAGCAGGTCGGAACCTGGCGTCCTACGATGGAGACACCGTACCCGCCGGATTGTTCGCGCAGTTTTCGGGTATTGTCCGAAGCTTTGTTTTGGAGCGATCAGGAATGGCGAAAGGAGTTGGCGGCCTCGAACATTAGCTATAGGCTTTTCAAGACACCAATCGCCGCGTGGCTTGAGCGCCGGCGCGTTCAGAGAGCCTTACGATTCGTCGTCGCGGCGATAGTCGTTTCTGCGAGCGTGCAAGTCGGAATGCTGCCGCTGCTGGTGATTTACTTCCACCGGCTGTCAATCGCTTCGTTGCTGCTGAATATTTTTGTGGGAGTGTTGATGGCGATGCTGGCTTTTATTGCCCTTGCGGCCGTGCTGTTTTCGCATCTCAGCTCGTGGCTCGGGCCGCCGCTGATCCTGCTGGCAGAAAAAATCAATTGGCTCATGATTCATCTCGTGGATCCGTTTGCGAGCTTGCACATCGCTTCGATTCGTCTGCCGCATTATCACGGATGGCTGGCTATCGCTTACGGCCTGTATTACCTGCCGCTGATATTTTTGGTGTTAGCGCTAGCCCGCTGGAATCCTCTCCATCCTGCATGGATTGTGGAGAGCAAGAGCGGAATGTTTTCAAAGAAAACAGTTCAACTCGCGGCGGTCACGGGCGTCACCTTTCTGGGGCTGATCGTCTTTCATCCTTTCAGCGCAGCCCGGCCGGATGGAAAGCTTCGTGTGGATTTTCTGGATGTTGGTCAGGGCGATGCGGCGCTTGTGACGATGCCGGACGGAACGACATTGCTGGTCGACGGTGGCGGGCGTCCCAACATTAACCGGAACAGCGCTAACCCTGGGGACGTGGAAGAGCCTTTCGAGCGCGACGGTCGCAGCATTGGCGAGAGCGTCGTTTCAGAATTCCTCTGGTCGCGCGGGCTGGACCGAGTCGATTACATCCTGGCCACTCACGCTGACGCTGACCACATTGACGGTCTGAATGACGTTGCGCGTAATTTCAGAGTGCGGGCCGCGATTGTGGCGCGCACGCCTGCGGATGATCTCGAATATGCCCGGTTCGCGGCGACCATGAGAGAAGCCGCTGTCCCCGTGCATCAGATTGGCGTTGGCGATGAGTTGCGATTCGGAGAAGTCATGGCGCGGGTTTTGTGGCCCTCGCCCGCAAAGAGCCAGGGTGCGCCTTCCCGAAACAATGATTCCGTAATGCTGCTGCTTAGGTATGGCGAGAAGAGTCTCTTGTTGACCGGGGACATCGAAAGGCTGGGAGAAGCAGCCGTCCTGAACGAAGGAATTAATCTTCACAGCGACATTGTGAAGGTTGCGCATCACGGCAGCAAGACTTCCTCGACCGCGGCATTCGTTTCAGCAACGCACCCGTCTCTGGCGATTGTCTCAGTCGGCAGGCATTCGGTTTTTGGTCACCCTAACAAGGAGGTGGTCGAGCGCTGGCGCGCGGCCGGCGCTGAAGTGATAACGACCGGAGAGAAGGGAACGATTACCGTGACATCGGATGGACGTGCTTTGAAGGTCAGTACGTTTGTGCCTGAGTGATGTTCCGTTGTTCTCACAAGAAATCCGGGTCAGCAGGCGTGTAGAGATCGATTGTCGAGCTGCCCAGCTTATAGGTCTTGAGGACGCCCAGCGGCGGCGCGTAGATGTGGATGGTGACCAGATCCCGGCCGCTAACATCAGGATTGCCGAGCTGGTGAATGTCCGGCAGTTCCGATCCGGTCAGCCCGCCATCTCGCAATTCCCGATGCGCTTTGTAACCCAGACCGCTGTCGGTGTCATAGTCAAAGGTCGTTTCCCACATGATGCCTTCGTGAACAAAGACCGCGCCGTGCGAGCCGTTGTGATCATGAATCGGCGTGCGCTGTCCCGGTTTCCAACAGAGCACCAGCATCTCGACAAATTCGTTGCGCATGACGCGGTGCCGGCAGTAATTGCCTGCCTTAAAGCCGAGATATGGCTGCAGCTCATCCGCAGAAATCCTGGTGCGCTCTATAAGTGCATAGAGGTCTGGAAGCGACGGGACGCCCGTTTGAGATTCCAACGCGTCGGCTAGATCTTTGAAGGAAAAAGTAAATGCAGGATCGAAGGTTTCTCTGTCTTCGTGTTGGAGTTGAGCTGTCAACGTGATCTCCTGATCAATTGCTGTCACATGGCTTTATATTCTTTGCGCATATCTGAGTCAAGACCCGATCAGGATTTACTTTCCCGCTCTTGTCTGGATTAACAATGCGCTGGCGAGCATTATCCGGATATCTCGCACATTTGTGCCCGTCGGGCCGGTTGCGACAATGTCGCCGAGAGCGACGAAGAACGAGTAAGCATCGCTGCGTTCCAGGAAGTCCTGCGGGTCCAGGCCAACCGCGCGAGCGCGGGCAATTGTTGTGCTGTCTATCATCGCGCCGGCTGCGGGACTGTTACCGTCGATGCCGTCAGTTCCCGCGCACAGCGCGACAAAATGTTCGTAGTCCGGCAAATCGGATTGTGTTAACGATGCCAGTCGTAATGCGGTTTCGAGATTTCTCCCACCGATGCCATCGCCCCTGACCGGGCACGCGAATTCGCCTCCGGAAATCAGACAACACACTCTGCTAGTGTCTTCACCGGGATCGACACCGGCGCCTGTGCGCAATCGGGCGAGCCCTGCGAGAAGTTCACGGCAGCCTTCGGCAATCGGTTGATCGGAAATATCGTCAGCGATTTGCGCAATAAAGCCTCGGCGTCGAACCGCCTCCGCCGTTGCTTCCAGTGCGCTGCGGTTATCGAGCAGCACGAAGTGCCGGCCCAACGACGCTGAACCATTTTCAGGGGGACCCGGTTCGGTTTCGATGACTCGAACGATCGTCTCAGGCAATTGTGGCAAGAGATTGTACCGGGTGATTACCTCTCGGGCATTCGGCGCATTTTCAAGTGGCGTGAGGCTAGGCCCCGATGCCACGTTTCGCTCTTCACCCGCCGGAACGTCCGACACAATCAGCGTGATCTGTTCACAGTTCGGCGCCTGAGCTGCCAGACGTCCGCCTTTGACTGCTGAGAACGCGCGGCGCACAGCATTGATTTCACTGATCGAGGCTCCGGAATTTACAAGAGCCTTGTTGGCCGCACGCAGATCCGCGATCGTGATGTCTTCGCTGATCGGCCATTCCAACATGGCCGAGCCACCGCCGGAGACGAGGAAAATGACTACCGCACGTTCCCGGTTGGCGCGCTCGAGTAGATCGAAACAGGCTCGTGCCGCGGCCAGGCTTTGTTCGTTTGGTTCGGGGTGACCGCCGTGAAAGATTGTCCAGTCTGAGGCCCAGGCGGCGTGGTCGCCACGTTGAGCGCGAGTAGCCGGACTGCCGGTTAAGACACCGGCGGTGAGCGTTTGACCTAGCGCCTCCTGCAGGCCGGTAGCCATCGCGGCTGCGGCTTTGCCAATCGCAATGGAATAAACGGGTCGATTTCGGATTTCAATGGTGAAGTCGCGGACATTAAGGCTTAACCCATTGAGACGGACGGCGCGACGCACGGCGGCCGCGGGATCGACCGCACGTAATGCTTCATTGAAGATTTCGCGAGCCGCGAGGCGGAGTTGGGTGAGATTTGACATGGGTCCTTTTTTGGAGTGCGCCGACTAGTCGACGCTTTCAAAAACTGCAACTAGTTGCCGCACTCCATATTTTCGTCTCATTCAACGGTTATCAAGTCTCGCAAGGTCCGAAACCGCCGGTCGCTAATTCCGCGTACGGCGATCAAGTGCTCGGGACGTCGAAAGCCTCCCCATTTTTCGCGGTGTTCAATGATGCGCGCGGCTAAACCCTTTCCGACTCCCGGAAGCGCTTCCAATTCGTTCACTGAAGCCGTGTTGATATTGACGCGCCGTGCGTTGGTTTGATCTGAGGCAGCGGCCTGAGGCGAAGTGCCCGATTGCTGTTCGTTCGACTTTGGCTCACGAGCCAGCGGCCGCTGGCGAACACGTTTGGCACACGCCGAGAATGACAGAATGAGCGACAGGAGGAGAGTGACAATTGAAATCCGGGCACCTGGCAAAGACCAGAGAGTTGGCATCATCCGCGTTGTCCCTGAGAAGGTTCCATGTCGAAGCTCCGTTAGGAGCAAGATGTTTATAGTTTGAACCGCCAAATTAGATCAATAGCTCCGTAGGAGCGAAACGTTTGGCGATCGTCTTCTTATATCGAGAGTGTTTCGCCCCTACGGAGCTTTGGCAAAATAATCAAGCGATGTCTATAAACATCTCGTCCCTACGGGACTTCAGACACTCGACGACGAAACGTCCTTCGTCCTTCGCTCAAGACTCTGTTTCACGAATGCAAGTTACTGATCAAAAAGGGAATGGTCAAACGCCGCTCAAGAGTGCATTTTGCTGGAAGTGTTTCAAAGACAAAAGTTGTGACATCCGATGAAGCGATCTTCACAAACTTTTCCACAGAAAGTGTGGAAGAGACAAAGTTGAAAGGATTCGTGCTGAGATGTTCAATGCGGGCGCGATGCGCGACCGGCTATTCCACTCCCTGCTCGTCCCACTCACCTACCAACTCAAACGCGCGGGCAAGCACCGGACGCGGGCGGGCGCCGTCAGCTTTGCCGATCAGGCCCTCGCGCTCCATTTGATCGAGTACGGCGGCGGCGCGGCCATAGCCAATTCGCAGGCGGCGTTGCAGGACAGACGTGGAAGCTCGCTTCATATCGACGCAGATGCGCAGGGCGTCTTCGAACAGTTCATCACGTTCGCCGTCGGAATCTTCCAGGCCCATGGCTTCTTCATCCGACTGCGTGATGGTTTCGTCGTAATCGGGCTCCCATTGGGCCTTGATATGAGTGACGATTTTGTTGATTTCGGTTTCGTCGATGTAGGCGCCATGAACGCGCAATAGACGCGAAGAACCAGGCGGCAGGAACAACATGTCGCCGCGGCCCAGCAGGTGTTCCGCGCCATTCGTGTCGAGAATCGTGCGCGAATCGACTTTGGAAGAGACGCGATAAGAGATGCGGGAAGGGAAGTTGGCCTTGATTAATCCGGTGATGACGTCAACTGACGGCCGCTGTGTCGCCAGCACGAGGTGAATACCGACAGCGCGGGCCATCTGCGCGAGACGCGTGATCGAATCCTCGACTTCATGTCCCGAGGTCATCATCAGATCGGCGAGTTCATCGATAATGATTACGATGTAAGGCATGCGCACCCACGCTTCGCCCTGCTCGTCAAAATCCTTAACCGTGTTGCGGCGATCGCGTTCAGCGTTATAGCCGTCGATGTTGCGCACGCCCCAGCCGGCCAGTTCCTTGTAGCGTCGCTCCATCTCGCCAACC